>Ga0181526_10000084_pt1 | contig 93821 bp, 77 predicted proteins | sample PEATcosm2014_Bin_35_FD_119750 | JGI IMG/M metagenome (GOLD analysis project Ga0181526, IMG submission 119750) | Peatland microbial communities from MTU Mesocosm Facility, Houghton, MI, USA - PEATcosm2014_Bin06_30_metaG | ecosystem: Environmental > Terrestrial > Soil > Wetlands > Peat | place... | reverse complement strand
GGCGGCGGCGGGCATGGAGAGGGGGGAGCAATCCAGGGGCGCCCTCAGGCCGAAGTGGCGGAGGAAATCATCCCCGACCTCGAGCTGGTGGTGGCGGACCTCGTCGAAGCCATCGGGCAGGCGGTAGGCGTGGGTGAGGAGCGGGCGGCGCCTGCCGGGCCTGGCGATTCCGAAGCGCTGGGGGCAGCCGGCCACGAGGGCCTCGAGGTCCCCGCGCAGCGAGTTCGTGAGAAGGATCCAGACGTCGGGGTACGACGCGCGCAGCCTGGCGAAGCGCGCGAGGTAGCCCGGCCCGCGCGGGGGAAGCGGGATAGTCCGGTCGCCGAGGCGGAGGGATTCCAGCAGCGGCACGAACGCCGGCCTCGCCAGGAGGGTGATCTCGGCGTCGGGGCGCGACTCGCGGACTGCGCGCAGCAGCGGCGCCGCCATGACGACGTCGCCCAGCCAGTTCGGCAGGCGCACCCAGACCCGCGTGTTGCGGGGAAGCCGGCCGGCGCCACGGGCGCGCAGGTCGGCGGCGAGCAGGTCCCTCTTGGCCTCCAGGCGCAGCCTCATGGACGGGATGTCCTGGTTCTTCCACCTGTCGTGCGCCCAGAGCCAGGAGGCGCAGAGGCCCTCGTCGGACATGGCGACCTCGAACCACCGGTTGAGCGACAGGATGGCCCCCGCCGCGGTGCCGTCGCTCGGGACCGGGTCGGATTCAAACTCGACGCGCCAGAACGCCGTCCGCCGCGGGTAGAACGTGCGCAGGTCGGCCCCGAATTTCGCGGCCAGCAGCCCGGGCAGCTCCGTCGTGGAGCACACCCGGCCGAGGAGGAGCGTCAGGCAGCCCTGCTGGCCGGCGTTCTGGTCGAAGAGGACGCCGACGCAGCCCTTCCCGCGAAGGATCTCGAGGGCCTCGGCGAAGCCCTCCTTCCTCGACAGGAGGCGCATGCCGTGGCGCTCGCGCGTCCGCTTTACGAAGGCGTTCAGGGGCGCGCTGGCGAGCGGGCGGAAGATGATGCCGAACTCCGGGAGCGGGACGGGGCTGAGCAGCTTGAACCATGTCTGGCTCTCCCAGAGGGCCAGGTGGAGCGTGGCCAGGACCACCGGCCGGGGACGGGAAGCGATCTCGCGGGCGAACGCCTCGGCAGAGGGAGCCAGGCGGGCTATCCTGCGGATGCGCCTCTCCGGGAGAAAGGGCGCCGCGAGCGAGAGCATCGCCGTCTCGACCAGCCTGCGCGAGCTCTCTCGCGCGATCCGCCTGCGCCAGGCGCGCGGGCGGTCGGGAAACGCGTGGTGCAGGTTCGAGCGCAGGATGCGGCGGCGGCGGGGGGCCAGCCAGAGGACCAGCTCGCCGCCGGCGACCGAGAGCGCCCGCAGGACGGGCTCGGGCGCGAGCGCAAGGAGCCGGCCTAGGATTGTCAGCGCGGTCGTAATCAAGCGATGTTTGCCGCTGCCACGGGATTTGGCGGTTGATATTGCCCAAGAAAGGCATGGAAAGTAACGCTCGCACGTCAATGACCGAACTCCTCATCATCAAGCCGTCGTCCCTGGGCGACATCGTCCAGGGCCTGCAGGTGGCAACGTCCCTTAAGGCGCAGCGGGACGGCCTGCGCATCTCGTGGGTGGTGCGCGAGATGTTCGCCCCGATCGTCCGCGCGTGCGAGGCGGTGGACCGCGTCTACGTCTTCGAGAGGAACGCGGGGGCGAAGGGCTTCCTCAGGCTGATGCGCGAGGTGCGGGCCACCAAGTTCGACTATGTCTTCGACATGCAGGGGCTCCTGAGGACGGGCCTCATGACGTCCCGGGCGAGGGCCAAGCACAAGGTGGGCAGGAGCGACGCCAGGGAGTGGGCCGGGGTGTTCTACGACGCCAAGGTGCCCCTGCCGCCCGAGGGCCGTAGGAGCCACGCCCTCGACATCCTCCTGCAGTTCTGCCCTGTGCTGGGCGCCAAGCCCGAGCTGCGGGGCACCCTCGTGTTCCGCGAGGTGGACAGCCTCAACCTCAAGTTTGCCGAGGGGCGGGGCGGGAGCAGGCCGTACGTGCTGTTTCCCGACAGCAGGCGCCCCGACAAGAAGTGGGGCGGGTTCAAGCAGCTGACCGAGCTGATCCTGAGGGAGGACCGTTCGCGCAAGGTGGTGTGGGCGGGCAGCAACCTGCTGCCGGACAGGGGGGCCTTCCCCTCGGCGCAGTTCCTCAACCTGACTGGCAACACGAGCCTGGTCTCGCTCCCCGCGCTCGTTAAGAGGGCGGAATGGGTGGTGAGCAACGACAGCGGGCCCATGCACCTGGCGGCCGCGCTCGGCGTGCGCGTGTTCGCGATCTTTGGCCCGAGCGACCCGAGGCTCTTCGGCCCGTATCCGGTCGGCGGACCCCTGAACCACGTCATCCAGGCGCCGGTCGGCGACCTCAAGCTCCTGTCGGCGCGAGAGGTCTACGCGCGCTTCCGCAGGATACGGGGCCGTTGACGCGCCCGGCCGCCGGCCGTAGAGATCCACGTCCATGCTCGACCCCAAGCTCATCCGGGAATCGCCGGAGCTCGTCCGCGCGGCGATCGCGAAGAAGCACCTCAAGGTGGACCTTGACGCGGTGCTCGCCGCCGACGCGGCGTGGCGCGCCCACCTCCAGGAGGTCGAGCGCCTGCGCTCAGTCCAGAAGGCGGCGAACGCCGCGATGGCCGCCCTGGCGAAGGGATCGCCGGAATTCGGCGCCAAGGTGGCGGAGATGAAGGCCGTCTCCTCGAGGCTCAAGGAGAGGGAGGCGGCCCTGAAGGCGGCCGACGAGGCGTGCCGCGAGGCCATGCTCGCGCTCCCCAACCTCCCGCATTCGAGCGTCCCGGAGGGCGCGGCGCCGCAGGACAACCTCGTGCACTCGACCCATGGCGACCCGGGCGCGGCCTCGCCGAACGCCGTCCCTCACTGGGACGTCCCGGGGTTCTCGCGGCTCTTCGACTTCGAGCGAGGCGCGAAGGTGACCGGGGCCGGCTTCCCGTTCTTCATCGGGGACGGGGCGCGCCTCGTGCGCGCCCTCATCAACATGTTCCTGGAGGAGGCCGCGCGGGCCGGATACACGGAGGTCTCGCCGCCTATCTTCGTCAACGCGGCGAGCGCCACGGCGACCGGGCAGCTCCCCGACAAGGAGGGCCAGATGTACGAGACGACGCCGGACCGGCTGTACGCCATCCCCACCGGGGAGGTCCCGGTCACGAACTTCTACAGGGACGAGATCCTCGAGGCGTCCGAGCTTCCCATCCTGCGGTGCGCGTACACGCCCTGCTTCCGCAGGGAGGCGGGCAGCTACGGCAAGGACGTGCGCGGGCTCAACCGCGTCCACCAGTTCGACAAGGTGGAGCTCCTGAAATGGGTCAGCCCTGCGACGAGCTACGACGAGCTCGAGGGGCTCCGGTCGGACGCGGAGGCGCTCCTCCGAAAGCTCGAGATCCCGTACCGGGTCCTGCTCATGTGCGGCGGCGAGCTCGGCTTCGCGCAGTCGAAGAAGTACGACCTCGAGGTCTGGGCCGCGGGCCAGAGGCGCTGGCTCGAGGTCTCGAGTTGCTCGAACTTCGAGGCGTTCCAGGCCCGCCGCGCCCAGATCCGCTTCAGGTCGAGGGAGACGGGAAGGACGGAGCTCGTCCACACGCTCAACGGCTCCGGCCTCGCGGTGCCGAGGGTCCTGGCCGCGATCATCGAGAACAACATCGAGGCCGACGGCCGCGTGAGGATCCCCGGCGCGCTCGCTCCCTACTTCGGCAAGTCGCACCTCTCGTTCGCCTGAGCGGGGGCGCCCACGGCCAACAGCATGAAGGCGCGCCGCTCCGTCGACTGGCCGAGGGCCGCCGCCAGGGCGGCCCAGCTCATCCCGCGGGGCCGGCTGCACCCCGCGGTGACCGAGTGGGCGGGGTCGCGCCCGCCCAGGGAGCGCTGGGCGGTCGCCCTGTCGGGCGGCGCGGACTCGGTGGGGCTCCTGCTCCTGCTGTGGGCTCACTGGCCGGAGCGGCGCGCGCGCATGACGGCGTTCCACTTCGACCACCGCCTGCGCGGGGCCGAGTCCGCGGCGGACGCCCGATTCTGCGCGCGGCTGTGCGCGGCGCTCGGGGTGGCGCTGGTCACCGAGCGGTGGGCGGCGCAGCGCGCCTCGCGGGACGCGGCGCGGGCGCGCGCGGCCCGGTTCGCCTTCATCGAGCGCGCGATGGCAAGGAGGCGCCTGCGCGTGCTCTGGCTCGGCCACCAGCAGGACGACATCGCGGAGACGATGCTGATGCGCCTGGCCCGCGGGAGCGGGGGGGCCGGCCTGGCGGCGCCGCGGGCGGTCCACGCGTTCGCGGACTGGCGGACGGGGCAGGGCCCGCGGTTTCACGTGCGGCCGCTGCTCAGCGTCAAGAAGAGCGAGATCGTGCACGCCCTGCGCCTGGCCGGCGCGGCGTGGAGGGAGGACTCGAGCAACGCGCAGGGCGTCCACTTCAGGAACAGGCTGCGGCTCGACGTCATCCCGCGCTGGATCCTGGCGGCGCAGCGCGACGCCCTCGCGGGGGCCGCGCTCTCGCGGGAGCTGCTTGAGGAGGATGACCGCGCGCTAGAGGCCTGGGTGGACCTCCTTGGGCCCATCCGGGCGGACAACTCGCTCAGCGTCGCCCGGCTGTCGGGCCGTCCCAGGGCCGTCGTCCGGCGGACCCTGCACCGGTGGCTCCTCCTGCAGCCGCGGGCCAGGGTGCTTTCACGCCAGGGATTCGACTCGCTGCTGCGGGCGGTCGAGATCGGGAGATCCACGAGGCACAGCCTTGGGCCGGAAGGTTTTGCGGTGATCCGCAAGGGGCGCCTGCGGTTCGAGGCCGCCCCCCGCCGCAGGACGCTTCATTGACTTATCCCGCGGAACAACCAAGTTATTTGCAAAGTCATACTTATCTAGATGCCCGACAACGACACAAAGAAACCGCGCCGACAGCTGAAGAACCTCCCGCCGGACCGGTTTCAGCCCAAGGTCCTCGTCTTCTGGGTCATCCTCGCCGTCGCCGTGGTCGCCCTTCTCTATTGGTCGCCGGGGATGGCCGTGGCGCCCAAGCAGATGACCATCTATGAGGTCATCACCCATGCCGAGGCGGGCGACATCAAGTCGGGCCTGATCCAGCCCGATCAGTCGGGCGGCCGCGACTGGGTGCTCATCACGGGCGAACTGAACGAGGCGGTTCCCTCGGCGGACCGGAACGTGAAGACCACGATGTTCAGGGCCGCCGGCCGCCTCACCGACCAGAACATGGAGAGGCTGCAGAAGACCAACAAGTTCATCGAGCGCCCGACGACGACCCTCGCCTACCAGATAGCGGCCCAGGTGATCCCGATCCTGATCATCATGGGAGTCCTCTATTTCCTCTTCGTCCGCCAGCTGCGGCAGGCGGGCCGGGGAGCGCTCAATTTCGGAAAGAGCCGGGCCAAGCTGCTGACCCGCGACCGGGACAAGGTCACGTTCGCCGACGTCGCCGGTTGCGACGAGGCCAAGGAGGAGGTCTCGGAGGTCGTCGAATTCCTCAAGGACCCGAAGAAGTTCACCAAGATGGGGGGAAGGATACCCAAGGGCATCCTCATGGTCGGCGCCCCGGGGACGGGCAAGACGCTCCTCGCCAAGGCCGTCGCGGGGGAGGCGGACGTCCCGTTCTTCAGCATCTCCGGCTCCGACTTCGTCGAGATGTTCGTCGGCGTGGGCGCCTCGCGGGTGCGCGACATGTTCGAGCAGGGCCGCAAGAGCGCGCCCTGCCTGATCTTCATCGACGAGATCGACGCCGTCGGCCGCCAGCGCGGCGCGGGCCTCGGCGGAGGCAACGACGAGCGCGAGCAGACCCTCAACTCGCTCCTGGTCGAGATGGACGGCTTCGACACGACAGAGGGCGTCATCATCATCGCCGCGACCAACCGGCCCGATGTCCTCGACAGCGCGCTCCTGCGCCCGGGCCGCTTCGACCGCCAGATCTTCGTCGACCTTCCCGACATGATCGGCAGGGAGCAGATCCTGCGCGTGCACGCGCGCAAGCTGAGCCTGGGCGAGAACGTCGACCTGGCCATCATCGCGCGCGGGACGCCGGGGCTCTCCGGCGCGGACCTGGCCAACCTCCTCAACGAGGCGGCGCTTCTCGCCGCGCGCAGGAACCGCAAGAAGATCGACGCCTCCGACGTCGAGGAGGCGCGGGAGAAGGTCCAGTTCGGCCGGGAGCGGCGGCGGCTGATGGACGACGAGGAGAAGCGGCTCACCGCCTACCACGAGGCCGGCCACGCGCTCGTTCAGGGGGTCCTGGACGACGGGCACATGCCCGTGCACAAGGTGACGATCATCCCCCGCGGGCGCAGCCTCGGGAGCACGATGTTCATCCCGAAGAAGGACATGCTCACGCAGGCGATGAAGCGGATGCTCAACCAGATCGCGATGGGCCTGGGCGGGCGCATCGCGGAGGAGCTCGTCATCGGCGACATCTCGAACGGCGCCGCGGGCGACATCAAGACGATCACCGTGCTCGCGCGCCACATGGTCTGCGACTGGGGGATGAGCGAGCTCGGCCCGATCGCCTTCGGGGACAACCACGACACGGTGTTCCTGGGCCGCGACATCACCCGCACCGAGAACGTCTCCGAGGAGACCGCCCGCAAGATCGACGTCGAGATCCAGCGGATCATCACCGAGCAGTACGAGCGGGCGAAGAAGATCATCATCGAGCGGCGCCCGGCGCTGGACAAGATCGCCGCGGCGCTCCTCGAGCACGAGACGCTGGAGGGCAGGCACGTCCTGGAGATCCTCGAGTTCGGCGAGATCCGCTCGCCGGTCGCCGCGGCGTTCGTCAGCAAGCTTCCCGAGAAGCCCGACGACAAGAAGCCGGCCGACAAGAAGACGGCCGCCGAGGACCTGCCCGCGGGCGGGCCCGCGACCGCCCCGACGCCGGCGTGATCCGCCCGGGCGGGGCCGCCCGGACGGCTTTTACAGCTTGGATTCGGCGGGGCTAGCGCCAACACTGGCGCCGCACACGTATGAAGATCTGCTGCATTGGAGCCGGTTACGTCGGCGGGCCCACGATGGCGATGATAGCGCTCAAGGCGCCGGACATCGAGGTGAGGGTGGTCGACATGAACGCCTCGCGGATCAGCGCCTGGGCCTCGGGCACGCTTCCCGTCTACGAGCCGGGCCTCGACGAGATCGTCAGGAAGGTCCGCGGCAAGAACCTGCACTTCTCGACGGACGTGAAGTCCGCGATCGAGGCCGCGGACATCGTGTTTGTGGCGGTCAACACCCCGACCAAGAGCTACGGGGTCGGGGCCGGTCGGGCCGCCGACCTGCGCTTCATCGAGTCGGTGGCCAGGACGATCGCGGACTGCGCGAGCGGCCCCAAGATCATCGTCGAGAAGTCGACGATCCCGGTGAAGACGGCCGAGACCATAAAGGACATCCTGGCCGCCAACGGGCGCGGGATCAAGTTCCAGGTGCTCTCGAACCCGGAGTTCCTCGCCGAGGGTACCGCTGTCGCGGACCTGCTGAACCCGGACCGGGTCCTGATCGGCGGCGAGCGGACCCGCGACGGCGCCGCGGCGGTCAAGAAGCTGGCCGATGTGTACGCCCGCTGGGTTCCGCGCGAGCGGATCATCACGACCAACCTCTGGTCGTCCGAGCTCTCGAAGCTCGTCGCCAACGCCTTCCTGGCGCAGAGGATATCCTCCATCAACTCGATCTCTGCGCTGTGCGAGGCGACGGGCGCGGACGTCGACGAGGTGGCCAACGCGATAGGGCGCGACTCCCGGATAGGGCCCAAGTTCCTGAAGGCGTCGGTGGGATTCGGCGGCTCGTGCTTCCAGAAGGACATCCTTAACCTCGTCTACCTGTGCGAGCATTTCGGGCTGCCCGAGGTCGCCGCGTACTGGGAGGGCGTCGTCAGGATGAACGACTGGCAGAAGCACAGGTTCACGACGAGGATCGTGCGCGCTCTCTACAATTCCGTGGCCGACAAGAAGATCGCCGTGCTGGGGTTCGCGTTCAAGAAGGACACGAACGACACCCGCGAGTCGGCCGCGATCTTCGTGTGCCGGGACCTCATCGCGGAGCAGGCCCGCGTCACGGTTTACGACCCCAAGGTGCCGGCGGAGGAGATCCGCAGCGACATCCTCGGGAAGGGCGTGGACAGCCCGCTGCTGACGATCGCGACGAGCGCCTACAAGGCGGCCCAGGGGGCGCACGCCCTCGCGGTCGCGACGGAGTGGGACGAGTTCAAGGCGCTAGACTTCGCCCGGATCTACGAGTCGATGTCCAAGCCCGCGTTCATCTTCGACGGACGCAACATCCTCGACCTGCAGAAGCTCAGGAAGATCGGGTTCCGGGCGTCCGGGATCGGCAAGTAGGCGGGCGGGCCCCGGCGGGGTCGCGCCCCGCCCCGGGGGAGGTCCCCCGGCGGCCCCTCAGGTGCCGAGCACCGTCCTGTAGACGCGGGGCACCCGCTTAGTCACCGAGCAGAGAGTCTCCCAGGGAATCGTGTCCGCCCAGGCGCTGAACTCCCCGACGGAGATCTCGGCGGCCCCCTGGCGGCCGACGATGACGGCCTCGTCGCCGCAGGAGACTCCCCCCACGTCCGTCGTGTCGACGACCGTCTGGTCCATCGTCACCCGGCCGAGCACCGGGCAGCGCACCCCCCGGATGAGGACGCTGGCCCGGTTGCTGACCGAGCGCGGAATCCCGTCCCCGTAGCCTGCGCAGAGGACGGCCACGTCGGACGCGCGCTCAAGCGTGCGGGTCCTCCCGTAGCTGACGGTCGTCCCGGCGGGGAGCCGCTTGACGATGCCGACCCGGGTCCGGAAGCTGAACACGGGCTCCGTCCTCACCTGGGACAGGAACGATCCCGGGTGCGGGAGGATCCCGAACTGCAGGAGCCCGATCCGGACGGCGTTGAACGGGCTCCGGCCGTGCATCGTCTCGAGGCCGGCGCTGTTGTCAGCGTGGACGAGAAGCCCCCCCGCGGGAAGTCCCGGCAGGCCGCACGCGTCCAGCGCGGCGAGGAACCGGCGGCGCTGCTCCTCGGTGAAGTCGGGGTCGGTGTCGGGGCTGGCGAAGTGGGTGAAGACGCCGGCAAGCCTCAGGTGGGCCGAGGCGGAGATCCTCCGCGCCATCCGCGGGGCCTCCTCGTGCCACACGCCAAGCCTTCCCATCCCGGTGTCGATCTTGAGGTGGACCGGGATCGGCCGCCCTGCGGCGCGGCCCGCCGCGTCGAACCGGCGGACCTCGTCCTCGGTCGAGACGGTGACGGCGAGGTCGTATTCGGCGACGTACCGGTCCTCGTCCGGAAGGAGGGGGCTGAGCACGAGGATAGGCCAGCCCGGGCCGAGCTCGCGCACCTGCGCGGCCTCGGTGATGTTGGCCACGGCAAACAGGTCGGCGCCCGCGTGCATCAGCCGCCCCGCGACCTGCTGGAGGCCGTGGCCGTAGGCGTCGGCCTTGACGACCGCGACATAGCGGATGTGCGCGGGGAGCGACGCCCGGATGAGGCGCAGGTTGCGCTCGAGAGCCGCGAGGTCGATCTCCGCCCAGCAGCGCAGGGGGACCGGCTCGCTTCGGGGGGTCACGGCGCCCGGTGGATTTGCGGGGTCCATTTGGCGTAGGAGGGTTCCTGGTGCAGGTAGGCATCCGGCGCCTCCGTCCTCCTGAAGATGTCCGCCTCGGCGACCGAGGGAAGGGCGAAGAGCGCCGCCAGGTCGTAGGGCACGAGCGACGTGCCCGGCGGGAGGCCGTCCCAGTGGCGGAACCCCTCGGGCGTCACGAGGTCGCCCGAGAGCTCGGAGGCCGGCACGCGCTCGAGGCCACCGCCGTCCGTGAAGCGGTGCCAGAGACCGCGCCGCGCGTCCACGATGACGCCCGTCCGCGGCCTCCCGAGGGCCCGGGCCACGACGGCCAGGCTGAAGTAGCCGAACATGGGCCTCGGCGTCAGCACGTTCCAGGCGCGCAGCGCCATGGCAGACGTGCGGATGCCCAGGATCGAGCCCGGTCCCTCGCAGAAGGCGAAGGCCCGGACCGAGCCTATCTCGGTGCCCAGGTCGTCGAGGCACTCGAAGAGCCCGACGCCCGCCTCCTCGTCCCTCGCGGACCAGCGGGGGGGGGCGCCCTCGCCGAGGACGGCGACTTGGATCCTCGCCGACGCGGCGTCGACTAGGAGCAGGGGCGACTGCCCCCGCAGAATCTGGCTCAGGCTGGGCATGGAGCAATCCCACCAAACCCGCCCGAGGGCCCGCCCGCAAGCAGCATAGAGCCCACTCCGGCATTGACCCTGCCGCTGCGAAACCCACGCTGAACCCTTACCTTATGTGCAGCGCCGCAACCGCATCCGAGCCGTGAACGCCCAACTGAGCACCGTCTCCGACACCCGCAGGAGCCTCGTCATCACCCTCGAGGCGTCCGAGGTCGACGCCGAGCACCAGGCGGTGGTCGGGGAGTACGTCCGCCTGGCCCGGCTGCCCGGGTTCCGCCCCGGGAAGGCCCCCGCGGCCATGGTCGTCAAGCGGTTTGCGAAGGAGATCGCCGACGAGCTCAAGCAGAAGATCGTCACCAAGGCCTACCGCGAGGCCCTGGAAAAGGAGAAGCTGGAGGTCCTCAACGTCGTCAGCGTCGAGGAGGGCACGATCGCCCCCGGGACGCCCGTGTCGATCACGGTCACGGTGGACGTCCGTCCGACCTTCACCCTTCCCGACTACAGCGGGCTGCCCACGGAGGTCGCGCCCGCCGAGCCGACCTTCGGCGAGATAGACAACGTCGTCCAGGCGCTCCGCTCCGAGGCGGCCGACTTCAAGCCGGTGGAGCGCCCGGCGAAGAAGGGCGACTACGTGAAGCTGGCCTACGAGGGGGCCCTGGGCGGAAAGCCGGTCGCGGAGATCGCCGGCGACAAGCAGCTCTACGCCAAGGTGCCCCAGACATGGGAGGAGGTGGAAGGCGCGAACGAGGGGATAATACCCGGGCTCGGCAGGCACCTCGCCGGGGTCGAGAAGGGCTCGAGGAAGGTCGTCGCCGTCACGTTCCCCGCGGACTTCAAGCCGGTGCCGGCGCTCGCCGGCAAGACCGCCGACTACACCGTCGAAGTCCACGAGGTGCGCGAGCGGATCCTCCCGGAGCTGGACGCTGCCTTCTTCAAGGCCCACGGCGCGGACGACCTCGAGGGCCTCAGGAGCCAGGTCCGCTCGAACCTGAAGGTCCAGAGGGAGCGACGGAACCGCGCCGCCCAGCGGAGCCAGGTCACCCAGGCGCTCGCCGACCGGGTCCAGTTCGATCCCCCGCACAGCCTGGTCGAGGCCGAGACCCAGGGCGTGCTGCGCCAGTTCATCGAGGAGCAAATGCGCCGGGGCGTCCCGGCCGAGCAGTTCGAGAAGGACAAGAAGGAGCTCTTCGAGGGCGCGAGGAAGGCGGCGGCCAACCGCGTGAAGATCGAGCTGATCCTGGCCAAGGTGGCCGAGGCGGAGAAGATCGAGGTCACGGACGCCGACCTGGACCTGTACATCCGCAGGGAGGCCGCCCGCACCAAGCAGAGGCCCGACAAGCTGGCGAAGGACCTTTCGAAGGACCGCAACGCGCTGCGTTCCGTGCAGCAATCGATAATTCTCGACAAGTCGGTTGATTTCCTGGTCTCCAAGGCTAGGGTAACCGTGTCCCAATCGTGAGCTACTACGTGCCCATCGTCCTGGAGAACACCGGCCGCGGAGAGCGGTCGATGGACATCTATTCCCGGCTGCTCAAGGACAGGATCATCTTCATCGGGACGCCCATCGACGACATGGTGGCGAACCTCGTCATCGCCCAGCTCCTGTACCTGCAGATGGAGGACGCGAAGAAGGACATCCACCTGTACATCAACTCGCCGGGCGGCGTGGTGACGGGCGGGATGGCGATCTACGACACCATGAATTTCCTGCAGTGCGACGTGCAGACCTTCTGCATCGGCATGGCCGCCAGCATGAGCACGGTCCTGCTCGCCGCCGGGACCAAGGGCAAGCGCTTCGCGCTGCCCAACAGCCGCGTGATGATCCACCAGCCCTCGGGCGGGGCGGGCGGCCAGGCCGCCGACATAGCCATTGCCGCGAAGGAGATCGTGCGCTGGCGCCGGACGCTCAGCGGGGTGATTGCCCGGCACACCGGCAAGCCCGAGGAGCAGGTCGACAGGGACTCCGACCGGGACTACTACATGAGCGCCCAGGAGGCCAAGGACTACGGGATCGTGGACCACGTCGTGGCCTCGACCCGGGAGGCCCAGACTCTCGTGGTGAAGACGGCCGCATGACGGCCCGGGCGGGGGCGGCGTTTCCGCCCTCGACACCCCGCCAATCAAAAGCAGACTAGCCGGCCATGGCAAAATCGTCGCGCATGACCCTCTGCTCCTTCTGCGGCAAATCGCAGGCGGAGGTGAAGAAGATCATCGCCGGCCCGGGGGTCTACATCTGCGACTCGTGCGTCAACGTCTGCAAGACGATCATCGACCGCGAGGTGAAGCAGCCCGCGGTGGAGATGAAGCCCTCGTTCCGCATGGTCAAGCCGTCCGGGATCAAGAAGGTGCTCGACGACTACGTCATCGGCCAGGAGCACGCGAAGAAGGTCCTCTCGGTCGCGGTCTACAACCACTACAAGCGGCTCAACTTCGAGTCGGGCCAGTCGCCCAAGGACCCGGCGGCCGTCTCGGCGGAGTTCAGCGACGTCGAGGTCGAGAAGAGCAACATCCTGCTCGTCGGCCCCACGGGCTCGGGAAAGACGCTCCTGGCCAGGTCGCTTGCGCGCATCCTCGACGTGCCCTTCGCGATCTCCGACGCGACGACCCTGACCGAGGCGGGGTACGTGGGCGAGGACGTCGAGAACGTCGTCCTGCGCCTGCTCCAGAACGCCAGCTACGACGTGAAGCGGGCCGAGTGCGGGATCATCTACATCGACGAGATCGACAAGATCCGCAGGACGACCGAGAACGTGTCGATCACCCGGGACGTGTCCGGCGAGGGGGTCCAGCAGGCGCTCCTCAAGATCCTCGAGGGGACGGTCTGCAACGTCCCGCCGCAGGGCGGGCGCAAGCACCCGAACCAGGAGTACATCCAGGTCAACACGTCCAACATCCTCTTCATCTGCGGCGGCGCGTTCGTCGGACTCGACCAGATCGTGAAGAAGAGGCTGGGCCACCGGTCGATAGGGTTCCACCAGAGCGCGGAGGACCGGGAGATGCCGTCGGACGAGATGATGCGGCGCATCGCGCCCGAGGACATGGTCCGGTTCGGCATGATCCCGGAGTTCATCGGGCGCCTGCCCGTCGTGACGGTGCTCGACCCGCTCCAGGTCGGCGACCTGGAGAAGATCCTCCTGAGGACCAAGAACGCGATGGTGAAGCAGTACTCGAAGCTCTTCGCCATGGACGGCGTCCGGCTGCGCTTCACCTCGGACGCGGTCAAGGCGGTGGCCTTGAAGGCGATCGAGCTGAAGACGGGCGCCCGCGCGCTGCGGGCGATCCTCGAGGGCATAATGCTCGAGATCATGTACGACCTGCCCCACCACGACGACGTCACGGAGGTCATCGTGGACGCGGCGGCGGTCGCCGGGAGGCGCAAGCCGACCCTGAGGCGCTCGCCCAAGCCCCCGGCGGCGGAGAACGCGGCCTAGCCGCGGCCCCCGCGGGCGCGGTCACCAGTGGCGGAAGGCGTCCGCCTCGAGTCCCCTGGCGAACTCGACGAAGAGCCTCACGCAGCGCTCCACGTCCTCGAGGTCCACGACCTCGCTCGGCGTGTGCATGTAGCGCAGCGGGATGCTGACGAGCCCGGTGGCGACCCCCCCCCGGGCGACCTGGATGGCGCGGGCGTCCGTGCCGGTGGGGCGCGGCTCGCCCTCCATCTGGAACGGGATCTTCAGCTTCGTGGCGGCCTTCACGAGGCGCTCGCTGACGCCGGGGCAGATGTTCGGGCCGCGGCAGATGATCGGACCCCCGCCGAGCTTCGTCTCGCCGTACTTGCGGTTGTCGCAGTCGGGGTGGTCGGTCGCATGGCCGACGTCGACGGTGAGGGCCACCTGGGGGTCCACCGAGTAGGCCGAGGTCGTGGCCCCGCGGGTGCCGATCTCCTCCTGGGAGGTGGCTACCGACACGAGCCTCGCCGCGAGCCGCCTCCTGTCCCTCGAGAGCCGGATGAGCGTCTCGCCGACGACATAGGCGCCGACCTTGTTGTCGAAGGCGCGGGCCGTCCCGACGCTCCCGTGGATCAGCTCGAACTCGTGGTCGTACGTGGCCGCGTCACCGATCGAGATCCGCTCCAGCGCCTGCTTCTTTGAGCGCGCGCCGATGTCTATCCAGATCTCGTGGATCTCGGGCACCTTCTTGCGGTCGGCCTCGTCCATCAGGTGGATGGCGCGCCTGCCGGTCACGCCCTTGACCGGGCCCTTGGCCGTCTGGATGACGACCCGCCGCCCGGAGATCATCGTGCGGTCATGCCCGCCGATCGTGTCGAAGTAGACGAAGCCGTCCTTGTTGACGTAGGTGACGATGAGGCCGAGCTCGTCGATGTGGCCGGCGAGCATGAGCGTCGGGCTGCCCGCCGGGTTGAGCGTCGCTATCCGGTTGCCGAGCGAGTCGCCCGAGTACGCGTCGGCCGCCGGCTTGACGTGGCGGTCGAAGACGACGTGGGCCTCGCCCTCGTAGCCGGAGGGCGACCGGGCGTGCAACAGCTCTGTCAGAAACGCGGGGGGTGTGTACTGCGCCATCTTGGGATGTGGGTGAATGCGCATTCTCTGCCGTCCCCCGGGGCAGGGCAACGGGGAAAAAGACCTTGGCGCCGCGGCCCCGACATGGGAGGTTGCGCAGCCCCGTGACGATCTATCCCGCCATTGACATAAGGGGCGGCCGATGCGTGCGCCTGGCGCAGGGCCGCCCGGACGCGCAGACCGTCTACGCGGACGATCCGGTCGCGGTCGCCGCGGGGTTCCTGGCCGCGGGCTCCGAGTGGGTGCATGTCGTCGACCTCGACGGGGCTTTCGCCGGCGAGCCGCGCAGCCTCGGCACCGTGGAGGGGATCGCCAAGCTCGGGATCAGGGTGCAGCTCGGCGGCGGGCTGCGCACCCGGGCGTCGGTCGAGAGGGCGCTCGCGGCGGGGGCCGCGCGCGTCGTCATCGGAACGCGCGCGGCCGAGAGCGAGGCCTTCGTGGCGGATTTGCTCGCTGCGTTCGGGGACCGGATCTCCGTCGGGATCGACGCAAGGGGCGGAAACGTCGCCGTCAAGGGATGGGTCGACACGACGGCCACCACGGCCCTCGACCTGGCCCGCCGGATGGAAGCGCTCGGGGTCGCGACCCTGGTCCACACCGACGTGGCGACTGACGGGATGCTGGCGGGCCCGAATTTTCCGGCCCAGGAGGCCATGCTCCGCGCCGTCCGCGCCCAGGTCATCGTCAGCGGGGGTGTCGGCGGGCGCGAGGACGTCGTCCGGCTGGCGGAGATCTGCAGGAGCCACCCGAACCTGGCGGGCGTTGTCGTCGGCAAGGCCCTCTACGAGGGCAGGGTGGCCCTGGCCGACCTGCTCGGCATCGCGCGCGGTCAGGGCGTGAAGAGGTAGTCGCCGCCGACCATGGAGCGGGGGTCGCTCGGCGCCACTATCGGCGCCCAGCGGTAGCCCAGCGGCCGCAGGACGCCCAGCACGCCCTCCTCCTCCTCCCCGCTGTGGAACCCTACCATGAGGATGGGGCGGGATGCCGCGATGGCCTTCCTCATCCCCTCGACCGCGCGGCGGCCGTGGCCCTCGACGTCGACCTTGGCGAACTGCGGCGGCCGCAATTCGCCAGAGTCCACGAGATCGTCGAGGCGCAGCGTGCGGATGGCGATTGGCGCAGACGCGTCTCCCCGAGCCTCGCCGGGATACGGCAGGTGGGTGCTCGTCGAGCCGAGGTCCCCGTATGTCAGGAGCTCCTGCACCCCGGTGCGGTCCGAGGCTGCGGCCTGGTACGTCCTCAGGCACTCCAGCCGGTTCATCCTGCGGTGGCGTTCGAGCCTCGCGAAGCTCCTGGGATTGGGCTCGAACGCCGCCACCTGGCCGCCCGGGCCCGCGCGGATGGCGAGGGCGACGCTGTACAGCCCGAAATGCGCTCCCAGGTCCCAGCAGCTCCAGCCGCGGATGCTGCCGTTCCCAAGGCGCTCCACCGCGGCCTGCACTTCCGGCTCATGGGTGCCGCGCCAGTAGGACGTCCAGGGATAGAGCGTCCACCGAGCGCCCTTGGCGGCGCCGCCGCGGACCCTTACCGGGATCAGGCCCAGCGTGGCCGCGGCGAGGCCTCTCAGCGGCGAATTCACCGCGCGCCGGAACCCGGGCGCCGCGTCCTGCCCGCAAGCTCGTCAAGCGGGTAGGTGACGATCTCGGAGAGGGTGGGGTGGTACCACGGGGCCCGGAGCATGTCGTGGACGGTCGCCCGCATGGCGAGCGGGGCGGAGAAGCAGTGGATGAGCTCCCCGGCGTCCTTGCCGACTATCTCCGCCCCCAGGATCCGGCCGGTCCGCGGCGCCGCGAGGACCTTCACGTAGCCGTATTCCGCGCCCATCAGGATGGACTTGCCGTGGTCGCCGAAGGGGTGGCTCGCGGCCACGAAGTCGGCCCGCCTCCTCTTGAGGTCGCACTCGCGCCAGCCGATCCTGGCCACCTGGGGGTCCGTGAAGACCACGCTGAGCAGCATCGATTCGTCCACGGGCCTGAGGCCCCTCAACCCCGCGGCGTGGCGCGCCGCGAGCTCCCCCTGCTGGACCGCGACGTGGACGATCTCGTGCGGCCCGCAGCAGTCCCCCGCCGCGTAGATGTGCGGCGCGCTCGTCTGCTGCCAGCGGTTGGTGAGGATCCGGCCGTTGGGCGCCGTCCTCACCCCGGCCGCCGCAAGCGATAGGCCCGACGTGTCGGGCTCGCGGCCGAGCGCGTTGAAGAGGTGGTCCGCCCGCCGGCGCAGGCTCCTGCCCCGGTGCCGGAAACTCGCCGACACGCCCGCCCCCACCGAGCGTATCGCCGTGAGCTGGGTGTCCGTGACGACCTCGATCCCCTCGTCGAGGAAGGCCCTGCGGACGACGCCGGCGGACTCCTCGGAGCATTCCCTCAGCAGGTGGGGCCCCCGCTGGATGAGGCGCACCCGCGTGCCCATCCGGCTGAGGAACTGGGCGAGCTCGCAGCCGACGAGTCCGCCGCCGAGGACGATGACGCTTCGCGGCGTGAAGTTAAGGTCCAGGACATCGTCGCTCGTCCAGAAGGGCGCGGCCGCCAGGCCGGGGACTGGTGGGACGCTGAACCTCGACCCCGTGCCGACGACGAAGTGCGCCGCCCTTATCCGACCGCCGTCGGCCAGCTCCAGCGTGTTCGGGTCCAAGAAGCGCGCCCGGCTGCGGATCAGGTCGAAGTCGCCCGACTCGAGCTCGTTCACGCGGTGGCGCGCGAAATCGCCGATGATCCGCCTCTTCCTCTCCTGCACGGCACGCATGTCCGCCGCCGCCGCCGGGATCCGCAGCCCGAAGTCCGCGGCGCGGCCGGCGAGGTGGAGCACCTCCGCCGAGTAGATCAGGGTCTTGGACGGCATGCACCCGCGCAGGATGCACAGGCCGCCAAGCTGGCGGGCCCCGTCGACCACTGCGACACGCAGCCCCAGGGCGGCGGCCGTCCGCGCCGCGTTGAAGCCCGCGGAGCCGCCTCCGATCGCGACGAGGTCGTAGGAATTCCTCACGGTTCAGTGCCCCTTGCGCAGCAGCATGACGTGGAGCGTCTTGAGCACGATCGATGCGTCGAGCAGGATCGAGAAGTTCCTGATGTAGTACAGGTCGTACTCGAGCTTCCTCAGCGTGTCCTGCACGCCGGTGCCGTAGCGGTAGTTCACCTGCGCCCAACCGGTGATCCCGGGCCTCACCAGGTGTCGGAAATGGTAGCAAGGGATCTCCCGCTCGTATTCGCTCACCAGCCTGTCCCATTCCGCGCGCGGCCCTATGAGGCTCATCTCGCCGCGAAGGACGTTCCAGAGCTGCGGAAGCTCGTCCAGCCTCGCGGAGCGAAGCAGGCGGCCGACGCGCGTGACCCGCGCGTCGCCGGGTCGCGTGTAGGGGTCCTGCGATCCGGGCGACTCGCGCATCGTGCGGAGCTTGGCCAGCCTGAAGGGGACCTTGTCCCTGCCGACCCGCGTCTGCGTGAAGAAGACCGGGCCGCGGTCGTCGATCTTGATGGCGATCGCCGCGGCGGCGATGACGGGCGCGGACACGACGAGGCCCATGAGCGAGAGGACGATGTCCACGCCGCGCTTTGTCCGCTCGAAGACGGGTTCCCTGGCGATCTGGAAACCCTCCTGGAAAAGCCAGACGGGGTTGATCCTGTAGAGGGGGATCTTCCTCCAGTAGACCTCGTGGAAGATCTCGAGGGTGTACGTGGGAACCCCGTCGAAGTAGAGCTGGACGAGCCTCATCGGCACCTCGCTGGGCAGCTCTCCGGCCGACTCCTTGACCACGATCGCCTCAACCGCGACCTTCGACTTGGCGATGGAATCCAGCGTGGCGTCGAGCAGCTCTCGCGAATCGTCGGGATCGATGTGCACCAGCGGCTTGCGGGTCCCGAGCCTCTCGCACTCGCCGCTGAAGACGCTGAAGTCCTCCCCCTGCCCGATGAAGACGATCTTCCGCTCCCCCCGGGACCTGGTGGACCTCTCGTAGAGGACGCGCCGGTAGGCCAGCGTGAAGGGGCCGATGATGCCGAAGCTCAGGACGATGACGGCCCGGCTCGACTGGAGCCCGAAGCCCACGGTTATGAACGCATACGTCAGGAGCAGGACGGCGAGCGCGGCGAAGAAGGAGGCGATGAGGTGGAGGCTCGCGTAGTCGAGGCTGAGCATGTCGGCGCGGGCGCCGTACCCGTCGATGAGGTACAGCGAGGCGGCGAGGACGACCGCGGGGGCGAGCAGCGGCCACGAGATGGGTTCGCCCCCGACGCCCCTCAGGAGTGCAACCAGGTTGAATACGAGGGCCACCGACGCCACGTCGGAGGCGAGCAGGAGCAGGGAGGACCTGCGATTTGGGTGTATGGACAAGGCCGGGAGTTTGGGAGCTGGGCTCTATCGGGTATCGCGCGGGGCCGGAGCCTTCAATTCATGATTTTGCGCGGACCTGGCGGCCCCGTACCCTCCTGAGAATGGGCATGGCAGGCGGGGACACGGTTCAGGGCCCGCTGGGGGCGCCCCCGGGCGGCCCGGTGAGCCGGGCGTACTGCACCGCGCCGAAGAAGCAGAGCCACCAGGCAAGCACCACCGCAACGTTTCCGAATGGGAATTCCACCCACGCGTATGCTGCCACGAGGATGCATCCGGCCAGGAGGAAGAACGGGACCATCGACACCCTCATGCGCCGCAGCGCCAGGGCCGGCAGGGCGACGGCCGCGCCGATGAGCGCCGTCCCGGCGAGCCCCAGCTCGGCGACCGACTGCAGCCAGTCCGAGTGGGCGTCGTGGTAGATCACGGGGAGGCGGTCGATCTTCGACTCCTGCGAGTTGTAGAGGCTGATCACGACCGGGTAGCTGCCCATTCCCCACCCGAACAGGGGCCGCTCGCGCGCCATGCGCCACGTGTCGTGGTAGAGGACGCTCCGCGAGCCGATTCCGCCGCGGGCCCACATCGCGGCGATTTGCTCCCTCGTCTTCGCGGTGCGCGCCTCGATGACGTCGCCGGCGACCGCCCAGGCGCCGGCGGCGGCCAGGAGCGCCGCCAGGGACATCCCGGCGAGGGCGCCCGCCGCGGTGGCGCCGGAAAGGCGGAGGGCGCTGGCGATCCTCGGGATCCCCCGGACCATGGCGACGACAAGGAGGATGCCCAGCAGGACGGTGCAGGCCCGCGAGCCGCTCAGCGGGATGGAGACCGCGAGAAGCGCGGCCGCGACGAGCCCGCCGAGCGCCGGCCCGTGGAAGAATCCCTCGCCCCGGGCGCCTGGAGCGTACCTGATGGTCAGGCCGATGCAGGCGCCCAGCATGAGAATCACGAATGCTCCCCAGTGGTTGTCGTACACGAATGACGCGAAGAAGAACTCGTGGGGCGTCCTCACGGACCCGAAGTAGATCCCTGTCGACCCGACGAGCTTCTGGACGGTCCCGAAGACGGCGAGCGCGACCGCGTTTGCGGTGACCGCCGCGATCACGAGCCGGATGACGCGCCTGTGCCTCACGAAGAGAGCCAGGTTGAGGCACGAGAAGTAGATCCCGTCAAAGAGCCAAAGCGAGCGCAGCGCGAGCGCGGCCCGCGTCGCGCTCGGAATCCACCAGTCCACCCGCACCGGGATGATCAGCGCCTCGTTCCCGAACACCAGGTTCCGGAACCCGGGCGTGAGGCACGAGGCCGCCACGAGCACGTTCAGGGCCGCGACCGGCCAGGCCCAGGGCAGGGCGCCGGCAACGGTCCGCCGTCTGAGGCCGCGGTGCGCCACCGAGGCGAGCGCAAGCGCGATGCCGAGCGACCCCCAGGCCGAGATGGGCGTCCGCACCCAGTCCGCGTTGCCGCCGAAGGCCCACGACGTCCCCACGATGAAGACGGTGACGTGCGCCGCGACGGCGGCCTCCAGGACTCCCCGCGGGCGCGGATGCGCTTCGGGATTCACGGGGAATTCGCCGCCTTGCCGGAGCGCAGCCCGGCGTAGAACTCGGAGAGCCTCTGGGCGGCCCTCCCCCAGGAGTACTCCCGCAGGACCCATTCCCTTCCGATCGCGCCCCGGCGGCGCAGGGAATCGAGGCCCTCGGCGGTGGCCGTCCGGAGGGCGGCGCCGAAGTCCTCCCACGGGACGCACCAACCGGCCCCGTTCCCGTTGAGGCCCGACCAGGGCGTCGTGTCGGTGACGACGGCCGGCACGCCGTTCGCGAGGGCCTCGGCAATCGAGAGCCCGAAGCTCTCGCTGTGGGACGGTAGCAGGAACAGGGAGGCGACCGCGTAGGGCGCGGGGCGCCCGACTCCGTCGAAGGCCCTGACCCGGCCCCTGTGGCCGCATCTGAGGACGTAGTCCTCGATCATTCGGGGAGTGTAGTCGCCGGGGATGCCGACGACCAGGAGCAGCCAGTCTCCCGGGGCGCATTCGAGCCACAGGTCGACGAGTTCGAGCAGGCGCTTCTTCTCGTGGAAGCGCGAGTAGAACAGGGCGACCGGCCTGAGCGCGCAGTCGGGGGCGCTCCGGCGCCAGTGCTCGGCCGCCTCCTCCGATTCACCGGGGGAGGGCCCGGACACCCCGTTCGGGGCGACGCAGACCGGCTGCTTGAAGCCGAGGGCACGCAGCGACTCCGCCTCGCCCTCGCTCGTCGCGTGCCATCCGTCGGCCGCCTCGAGCGCTCCCGGATGCAGGAGGACCCTGGCGAGGGCCTTCCTGCGGGAGTGGTGCCTCCAGGCCCACGGGTTCATCATCCCTCGGGGCGACACCACGAGCGGCGAGCCCATCCGGCGCGCGGCCCGGTGGGCGTAGTGGAGCGTGCGCAGCCAGATCGAGTGGTGATGGACCACATCGGCCTCCGCCGCGCGCAGGTACGAGCGCAGGCCGGCCGAACGGCAGACCGACCCCGGCCAGTCCCGGTGAAACGCGCGGATCTCGAGGCCCCCGTCGTTCCGGCGCCAGCCCGGCCCGGGCTCGGTCGCGAGGAGCTCCGCCTCGGCGCCGCCCCGCACGAGTGCTGTGGCCAGGTTCAGGACGGACTTGCTCGGCCCCCCGTGGCGGGCCTCGAGGCTCGGGACGATGTGGCAGGACCTCACGCGGAGGGCGGCGCGCGCTCCTTCAGGACTCGGCACGGATTGCCCGCGCACACGGTCCGGGCGGGCAGGTCCCCGACGACAACCGAGCGGGCGCCCACGACGCACAGCTCCCCGATGGTGACGCCCGGCCCGACGAACACGTCGGCGCCGAGCCACGCGTTCTCCCCGACGACGATAGGCTGGGCGACAAGGGGCATGCTCCATTTGCCGTAGTCGTGCGTCCCCGCGCAGAGGTGGCAGTTCTGGCTGACATTGGCCCCCCTCCTGAGGGAGATGGCGGCGAGGTTGTAGACGGCGACCCTCGGGCCGATCATCGACCTCGGGGCCAGGGAAAGCTTCCAGGGGAACACGACCGACGCCGTCGGGAACACCACGACGCGGCCGGGCTCGGGTATGTCGGCTCCGAAGAGCCTCAGCAGGCGGGCGCGGAACCCGTGCCACGGGCGCGGGCTCCAGCGGAAGAGCGTCGACTGCACGGCCGACCAGCAGAGCCTTAGGGCCGTCTCCCCGCCTGAATAGGGGGTTGAGCAGCCCTGCCCGAGGTAGGGGTCCTCGTTAGACATTGCCGGAGTGTGTGGGCTTTTCCCCTCCGGCGCCCGCCAAAAGCGCGAGGTCGTCGAGAATGGCGCGCGACACCCGGGGGTAATCGAAGCGCCGCGCATGCGCCTGTCCGCGCTCGGCCAGCCCCCCGCGCGCCCCGGCGTCCGCCACGAGGCGGCCGATGCAGTCGGCAAGGAGCCGGTCGGCGTCGGCCGGGGCGTGGTCGAAGACAAGCCCTGTCCGGCCGTCGGCCACCAGGTCGCCGAAGCAGCCCAGCGAGGACACCACGGCCGCGCTGCGCGCCGCCATCGCCTCGGCGACGGCGACTCCGAACGTCTCGCCCTTCTCGGCAAGGCTCGGGTAGCAGAAGACGTCCATCCCCCCGTATAGGCGGGCCAGGCGCTCCGGATCGTATTCCGGGGGGAGCCACTCGACGCGCCCGCCGAGCGCCTCCGAGGCCCGGGCGCGCAGGCCGCCGAGCCAGCCGTCGCCGCCGCCACCCTCCGCGACCCCGGAGGGCCCGCAGATCCTCAGGCGCCAATCCGGCAGGTCGGTCCGGCCCGCGAGCCGGCACGCCGCGCGCACGAGCAGCTCGATTCCCTTCTCGGGGTGCAGCCGGCCCACGAAGCCCACGGTGACGGGCGAGCCGGTCTGGCCTGCCGAGCGCGCATGCAGGGCCCAGTCGATCGGGTATCCGATCACCCGAGTGCACTCTGACGCCCGGGCCGACGCGATCTGTCCCGCGACGAACGAGCTTGGCGCGTAGATCCTGGCCACGCCGCCGTAGAATCGGACCTGGCCCTTGGGCGACCTTCCCAGCATGACCGCTACTCTGCCGGCCGCCGGCCGGACGAGGCGCAGCCAGACCGGAAGCGTCACGGTGTTGCAGATGACGACGTCGCCCGCAGGCAGCGCGCGCGCGACCCGAACGCCCCAGATGAAGTCGAGCAGGAGGTTCCGGGGGAGGCGCCGCGAGTGGTTAAAGCCGGGCAGGCGGATGTGCCTCACTCCCGCCGCGGTCTCCGAAGGCGCCTGGCCGGGCCAGCTCCGCGAGATGAACGTCACCAAATGGCCGGCGGCGGCGAAGAGCGAGGCGAGGCCATGCCACGTCTTCTCGGTCGAGCCGCCCCTGACCGCAGGCACCGGGAGGAAGAAGCCGGTCACGATGGTGATCTTCACGGGGAGGCAGCGGCCTGTCTACGAGGGCCCGGGCCGCGACGCCGCCAGGGCGGCGAGGAGCCCGTCGGTCGTCTTCGCATAGGTGTATCCCGCCATCCTGTGCAGGATGGCCTTCTGGACCTGCTCCCGGCGCTGCGCCGACCCGAGCTCAGCGAACGCGGCGGACAGGGCCCCTGCCAGCGCGCGGGGATCCTCGGAGTCGAACACCCAGCCGGTCTCGCCGTGCGTCACCAGGTCCCGCTGGCAGCCGACCCTGTTGCTCACGAGGCACGGGATGCCCATGTGCATGGCCTCGTTCACGGCGAGGCCCCAGGTCTCGTAGAATCCCCGCGACGGCAGGGCGAACAGGTCGGCCAGCAGGTAGCGGGAGGGCATCTCGCTCTGGTTGGCGAACGGCAGGAACCGGACGGGCGGGGCGCCGGGGGCCCCGGCCCGCCCCGCGGCCAGCGCCCCGAGCCTTTCCTTCTCCGGGCCGTCTCCGACAAAGACGATCGCGGCGTCCTCCAGGCGCGCGTCGAGGAAGGCCTGGAGGAGCTCCACCGGCTGCTTCTGGGAGACAAGCTTGCCTGCGAACAGGAGGACCCGGGTTCCGGGCTTGAGGCCGAGTTCGGAGCGAACCCGCTGCGCCTGCGCAAAGTGGCCGGGGTCGTCGCGGTTGAACAGCTCGGCATTGACGGAGTGCGGCGCGAAGAAGAGCTTGTGCCGGGGCACCCCGAATGCCTCGAAGTACTCCCGGTTGGCCGCGCCCGCGTAGAGGAACGAGGCGAACTGGGAATAGAGGGCGCCGAGGGCGACGCGCAGGTGAAGCCGGGGGGGCGTTCGGCGGCCGAGCAGGTGCGAATCGCCCCGGAAGAGGATGGGGACCCTCCGCCGGCGCGCCCAGGCGACCGCCTGCAGGTGGCTCGCCCACTTGTAGCCAAAGAGCAGCAGCGCGCCCGGCCGCTGGGCGCCCAGGCGCCCCGCCAGCCCGGGGTTCCTGAATCCGAAGAAGCGGTCGGCGCCCGGATTCGCCGACACGTTGGGCACGAATTCGCTGTCGTAGCCCGAAAGGAGGTCGACGTCCCATTCGAAGCTGGTCCCGAACTGCGGGTCGCGCCGATGGGCGACGCCGAAGTCCCAGAGGTAGAACACCCGAAAGTCGAGGGCCGTGCGGCTGCGCAGCCACCTGAACCACGGGCTGTAGTACTGCGTGGGGTGCGAGAGCACCACGGCGAGAGGCCTGGCCGGCCTGGGCGGGGTATTCATCGCCCGGGCCCCCCGCGTTCGGCGGCCGCGTCGAAGATGCCGGCAAGCGCGCGGGTCATGCCCTCGGCGGAGTAGGGGAGGAAGGCGGAGTAGTCGAAATCCACGTACTCGCGCATCCCGCCCCCCATGAACCACGCCTCCGCGATCTCGGACGCAAGGGCGTCGACGTCGACCGATGCGCCGAACGAATAGCGCATGCCGCAGTTCATTGCCTTGGCGACGGCCATGACCTGGCTTTCCTCGCTGAAGACGACGAGCATCGGGCGCCTCGCCAGGACGTACGGGAAGATCTTTGAGGCGCTGTAGGCCGGGTCGTTGGAGCCCACGGCGATCAGGGCGTCGGCGCGCGTGAGGTAGTGGAGCGCCTCGAAATAGGGAATGCGGTGGCAGTGCTCCTTCACGAAGGCGTCGACGCCCTCGGCGCGCGCGATTGGCAGGGCCCAGTCCCGCCCCAGCGGCGGCGGGGCGTAGTCGGTGCCGATGAAGTCGAAGCGGATGCGCTCGGCCTCGGCCGGGCGCTCCCGGAGGAACCTCCTGAACGCCCGGAAGACGATCGTGAGCGAGGTCGACATGTCGGGCCCGCACCGCCCCGCGTAGACGTGGTGGAAACAGCCGTCGGCCAGGGGGACCAGGGGGTGCGCCGGCGCGTGCCTCCTCGCCGTGGCGAGGTCCTGCTCGGCCGCCGCGAACGGAAGGAGCTTGACGCGGCCCGCGTCGAACCAGGGATTGGCCTTGGCGAGCCTCGGCCCGTAGGATCCGGACACGGCGATCACGCCGGCGGCTCCGCGCAGCGCGGCGGGCTCGCGGCGGCGGGCCCGCCACTGGGAGTAGCCGAACTTCAGCCCCCCGCCCGGGGGGGCCGTTCGCGTGCTCTCGTAGTAGTCGTTCACCCAGGGATCCTGGTAATCGAGCACGTAGGGCACGCCGAACATGGCCCTCCACCTCGGCCCGAGCGAGAACGCGTCGAATTGCGTCGTGCTGAAGAAGACCAGGTCGAACCGCTCGCGCCGCAGCAGGCCGTCCCCGGCGGCGCGAAGCGCCCTTCCGCAGCGAAGCCAGAGGCTGCCGATGCCGGCCCAGCGCGTGGCCCGCGCCGGGATTCCCCGCACCCTGACGATGCGGATGTCGGCGGGGTAGGTCTCCTCGAGCAGGGGCTCGATCACGCCTCCCTCGATCATTTCGGGCGCGACGGCCAGCACCACGGGCTCCCACCCGCTGGCCCTCAGGTAGGGAAGCGCCATGCGGGCGCGCTGCATGTCCGGCGCGTTCACCGGCGGGAAGTGGGGCGAGACGATCAGGACCTTGCGGGCCGGCATCGGTGGGGGCTGTCCGCTCACGACTCGAAAAGGAACTCCTCGCCGCAGAGGAACATGGACGCGAAGCCCGGCGGAAGCGCGGCGGCCGCGTCGGGGGCGATGGGCTCGGTCTGAGAGGAGTATGAGCCGATTGCGCGGGCCTTGACGTCCCGGACCCCCTCCAGGTCGACCCGCCACACCCTGCGGCTTGTGCGCATCGGCCCGAGAAGCCGCAGGGGATTCCACCAGGACCAGACCGGGAATTCGAGGACCCTCGGAGTCGTTCGCGCGGCCTCCAGGGCCCGGGACACGATGGCGAACGCGGCGTCGTGCTCGGTGCTTCCATCGAGGCGGCACGGCAGGAGTATCGCCTGCGGGGCGAGCCGGTCCAGCATCGAGGTGATCTTTCCGGCAACGTCGCGCACGCGCTCGTCGTCGAGGCGGCCGAGCGCGCCGTCTGGCTCGTCCAAGAACGCAACCCGTTCCAGGGCCACGCCAAGCACTGTAGCCGCGGATTGCGCCTCGGACCTTCGGCGTGCCGCGAGCTCGCCGGGTGTGACCGACGGGTGGGAGGGATGCGACGCGCTGCCGTCGGTGATGAATACCACGTCCACCGCGGCGCGGTCCCGCGCCAGCAGCGCTAGGGTGCCGCCGCACCCGAAGGCCTCGTCGTCCGGGTGGGGCGCGACGACCAGCGCGGAGGCCACGGCGTTGCGGGGCAGCGGGCGGCTGCGTAGCCGCAACCCGGCGCGCACAAGGCGGGCGGCCGTCCGCCGCAGGCTCATGCGCCCGCGCGGGGTGTCCGACCACCCAAGGGTGAGGGCGCGGGCTATCCGGGATGCGGTTTCTTGCATCGGGCGCAACGTCTGGGGCAGTTGTCTCAGCTGTCGTCCGGCGCCGGCCGCGGCGCCGTTGTCCGGTGCACGAACGGCATGCTGGCGGCCACGATCACCACAAACGATTGGAAAATCGACGTCACCAGCACGCTTGCGACCATCTCGAAGGAGTTCATCAGGTTCATCAGCAGGCTCAGGGACAGGAAGCCCTCCGTCGACATGAGGAGCTTCCGAGCGGTGAAGTTCTCGATCCAGGCGAACAGGGCGCCGATGAATACGCCAAGGCAGATCGAACCGGCGAAGGGGCCGAAGTTCCCGTAGGCCTCCGGCAGCAGGCCCCAGGCGATGTAGGTCGTCAGCGTCGACTCCAGGTCCTGCCTGCCGAAGTGCACGTTGAGCAGGATCTGGCCCTCGTGGCTGCGCGGCTTCTCGGGCCAGAGGACCCTCGGCAGAAGCAGGGGCGGAATGAGCGTGTAGGTCTTCCCCTCCAGGGGCTTGATGTGGTTCGTCTCGATCGCGTCGATGACGAAGAGAAGGTTCTGCAGGTTGTCGATGCGGTCGAGGAGGGTCTGGTTCTTCTTGGACTTGTCGCTGTCGCCGGGCGCCGTCTGCCGCGGCTGGCCGCCGTTCTCCACCATCGCGTCGTAGCTGACCCGGATCCACTCCTCGTAGCACGCGGGCAGCTGCGCGAAGGTCCTGTGGGTGACCGGCGCATCCTCCGTGCCCCAGTACCGGGCCCTCATCGTCGTCTTGCCGGTGTTGAGGAACGAGAGCGCCAGCATGGTCACGACAAGGTAGCGCCAGGGCACGCGCTCGCTGCTCCAGAAAAACGCGATCGCGACCGTGATCAGGTTCGCGGCCGCGGAGCTCAGGATGAAGTCCGACGCCGACATCATCGCGTTGGCGGCCAGCAGGAGCCAGAAGAGGGCCTTCTCCGGGACCGACGCCTCGTCCCCCCCGACGATCAGGGCGACTAGGAAGAAGCCGCAGGAGCTCACAACGGACACCAGCGCGTACACGATCGTCTCGGCTCCCGAGGGAAGCACCGCATAAAACGAGCCCAGTAGATCCAGTCCCTGCAGTATCTGGAATCCAGTCGCCCCTCCGATCATGGCGAATCCGAGGCGGGCCCATCCCTTGGCGCCCGTCCGGTTGAATTCGTGCAGGCAATAGCTTGCGGGAGAAGCCGGCCGGAGAATCTGCATTGCGAGCGACCAGGCCAGAATCATTGCGGCGTCAAAGATCAGCACCTCGGTCCCGGCGCTGAATACGAATCCCGGCGGATAGGCCGTTATCACCTCGTGGCCCGCCGCGATCGGCACCCCGTATATGATCAGGCCCTGGATGACCATCACCGGCAGCAGCGGCAGTCCGATCGCCCTCCTGCTCCAGGCGAACAACGCGGTGATGGTTCCGATCCCAATGAGGGCGAATGCCCCTGCGCCCGGGCGGTCGGTGTACCCCAGGTAGATGGCCTCCGCCGCCAGCACGCCGGCCAAAGGGGCGACCAAGCGCCTGGCCACGAGCCGCACCTTCTCGCTGAGCTCGCCTATGTTGGTATAGCGGTCGAGCGCCGCCCGACGCGGTTTGGAGGTCATGGCAGCATCTCCCGGTAGAGCCTCAGGTACTGCTCCGCGCACACATCGCGGCTGAACCGGGCCTCCGCCGCGCGTCGGCAGGCGAGCCGGTCGATGCCTTCCAGGCGGGCGACGGCCGCCGCCCCGCTCGCGGTGTCGCTGACAAAGAACCCCGTCCGCCCTTCCTCGACGATTTCCGGGGCGGCGCCCCTGGCGCAGGTGACCACGGGCGTGCCCGTTGCCAGGGCCTCGGCGAAGACGATGCCAAACGGCTCGTCCCACTGTATCGGCACGAGCAGCGCTGCAGCGCGCCCAAGCAGCTCGTTCTTCCGGGCGTCGTCGACCTCGCCGACCCAGTCGACCCCGCCGGTCCCGATCCGCGGCGCGATCTTTTGCTCCCAGAAGTCGCGCTCCGGGCCGGTGTGCGCGCGGTTTCCCGCGAGAATGAGCCTTCGGCCGCTCGCCCGCGCGATGTCGATGGCGACGTCGGGCCCCTTGATGGACTCGACGCGGCTGAGGAAGACGAGCGGGGCGTCCGCGGCCACCCGCCGGACGAACGTGAACTTCTCGAGTTCGACGAAGTTTGGGATCGCGCTCCAATCGCCTCCGGAGGCCCGCCCCATCGCGCAGATGAATTCGCTGCAGCCGGTGAAGCGGAGCGACCGTCCCGCCAGGCGCGACGCCCACGAGATCTGGCGTCCTCCGGTGTGGCGCTGGTAGGACATGACCTTGGGGATCGGGCTGAGGAGGACCGGGGAAAGGTAGCCCAGCCGCGAAAAGCTGTGCAGCACGTCGGGCCGGAACCGCCGCACCGCGCGCAGAAGCGCGGCCGGGTTGCGCAGCGCCGCCGCGCCGCCGCGCTTCGCGCCGGCGGGCCAGCCGAAGATCTCGTCCGCCGCGCATGTCGAGTCCGGGTGCGCGACGAGCCCCACGGCGTGCCCCCGGGCCCGGAGAAAGCGCGCGTGCGCGTCGACGATGCGCTCGATCCCGCCGTAGCCGGCTGGCGGGACCGGCAGGGCGGGGTCGGCTGTTAGGAGTATCCTCAAGGTGTCATGGCCCCGGCACGGGGCGGGCGCCGGCACGATCGCGCCACCCGGCGGCGCCCCGGTGCCCCGTCATTCGGCGCGCAGGGACCAGCGCCAGTCGAAGTCTCCCTGCCCGATCACCTGGAGCGGAGGCATCTGGGGGTGGAAGCGCCGGGAGACATAGTCGAACCCGACGGCGTCGAGCTTCTGGTCGTAGTCAGAGATGGCGTCGCCGAGGTAGGCCGAGATAAGGTAGGAGTCGCTGTGCAGCGGCGGATTATCGAGGCATGCCGTGACCACGCCGGCGCGCGCCGGCTTCGGCTGCCACGATGCGCCGGCCATCCGCCCGTTGCTTCCTGCGATCGGGTATCCGAATTTCGAGGAGACGATGATGCCGACGACCGGCGGCGAAAGGGGGAAGGGCGACTCGAACCCGACCTCGACCTGAATGCGGCCCTCGGCGAGGACGGCGGGATCGATGCGCACCGAGGTGATGTGGGGCCTGTCCTCCGCCGGGCCAGGATAGTCGGCCCGCTGGCTGCCCGTGTGAAGGTACGCCGCCAGGCACTCGCCGATCGGCCCCTGGCCCGCGATCCGCCCTTGGCTCAGCCAGATGCCAACGCCGCAGATGCTCTGGAGCGCCGCGCTGTTGTGGCTGACGAAGAGGACGGTCCGCCCGTCGCTGTGGGTCACCTCGCTGACCTTGTTGAGGCATTTCTTCTGGAACTGCGCGTCGCCGACGGCGAGCACCTCGTCCACGATCAGGATGTCCGGCTCCAGGTGCGCCGCGATCGCGAACGCAAGCCGGACGTACATGCCGCTGGAATAGTGCTTCACCGGCGTGTCAAGGAAGCGCTCGATCTCCGAGAAGGCGACGATCTCGTCGAACTTGCGCGCGATCTCCGCCTTCCTCATCCCGAGGATTGCGCCGTTCAGGTAGACGTTCTCCCGGCCGGTCAATTCCGGGTGGAATCCCGTGCCCACCTCCAGGAGGCTCGCCGCGCGCCCCCTCATCCGTATTCGCCCGGAGGTCGGCTCGGTGATTCGCGAGAGGATCTTGAGGAGGGTCGACTTTCCGGCGCCGTTGCGGCCTACGATGCCCAGGACCTGCCCGCGGTTGAGCTCGAACGACACGTCCCTAAGCGCCCAGAATTCCTCGACGGCGCGCTTGGCGGGACGGTCCCCGGGTCGCGCCCACCAGGTCGCCGAGCGCATGGCGCGCGCGATCCGGTCCCTGAGGGTGTCGTCGTGGACGCGGTGCCCGAGCATGTAGCGCTTCGAGACCCTTTCGACCGTGATGATGGGATCGGCGGGCATGTATCCCGGTCAGATTATGTCGGCCATCGTCCGCTCCGTCCGCCGGAAGTACCAGAGCCCGGAGAGCACCAGCAGCGCGGACAGGGCGATGGAGCAGCCTATGCCCTGGAAGTCGAAGGGCTGGGCGTCGCTCAGGAGGCACCAGCGGAACGCGTCGATGACCCCGGTCATCGGGTTGAGGTCAAGCAGGTTGCGCCAGTGCGGGACGACGCCCGTGCTGAAGCCGACCGGCGAGATGAAGAATCCGATCTGGATGAGAAACGGAACGATGTATTTAAAATCGCGGTACCGCACGGTGAGGGCCGTGAGCCAGACCCCGGCCCCGAAGGCGAGGGTGAGGGCGACGACGATGAACAGGGGGAGCAGGGCCCAGTGCCACGACGGAAACCTCCCGAACCAGATCGAGGCGCCGAAGTAGAGCACCAAGACAAGCATGAACTCGACGGTGGCCACGCCGATGGAGGACAGCGGGATGATAAGCCTCGGGAAATACACCTTGGATATGAGGTTGGTGTTCGAGATCAGGCTCGCGCTGGACCCCGACAGTGCGGCGCAGAAGAACTGCCAGGGGAGCTGCCCCGCGAGGACCAGAAGGGGATACGGGACCCCGCCCGCCGACATGCCTGCCAGCTTGCCGAAGACGAACGTGAAGACGATGTTGGTGACCACGGACTGGATCAGGGCCCAGCTGATTCCGAGGTACGTCTCCTTGTAGCGCACCTTGATGTCCCTCGTGGTGAGGAGGCCCAGGAGGTCCCTGTAGAGCCAGAGGTCCCTCCAGTAATGGACGTCGGCCCGGCCTGCCTCGATGATGAGGTCGTCCTCGCGTGGCACGGCCGCGGGGCTCTCGGTGGGGCCGTTCATTGGGAAATCAATGATCCAAGGCGTTCCTTGAACCGCAAATATGAAAACTCCCGGGATCGCTCGAGCAGGGGCCCGACCGGCCAGGGCCTGCCCAGGGCCGCGACGATTGCGGCGGCGATTCCTGGCACGTCGCCGAATTCGACCAGCACGCCGGCCTCGGGCGTAATCACCTCCGGCGTGCCGCCGGAGCGAGCGCCCAGGCATGGACGGCCGTTCGCCATTGCCTCGAGGTAGACCAGGCCGAATCCCTCCTTCTGGCTGGGCAGCGCGAACATCCGGCAGCGGGCAAACTCGCCATGGAGCTCCGAATCGCTGACATAGCCGGCGAAGGAAACGGCCTCGCCCAGGTTGCGCCGCCGGGCCAGCTCCTGGAGGCTGGGAAGCGCGTCCCCGCGCCCCACGATCCGAAGCCTCGCATCCGGAACTGCAGCCCGGACTGCGGGCATGGCCTCGATCAGGTGATCGATCCCCTTGTAGCTCTCGGTGGCCGAGAGGCGGGACACGACGAGGATCACGGGCGGGCCCCCTGCGGCCGGGGCGGGCGCCTGGGGTTCCATGAACGGATCGAGCGCGTTATGGAGAACCGCTGTCCGCTCGGGAGGGACGGGGCAGTGGTCGAGCAGCTGGCGCCGCGTGAATTCGCTCACGCAGAGGATGAGGTCGGCCCCGAGCAGGGCGCGCCGCTCGAGAACCGAGAAGGGGCGCCACACCTCGATCCCGTGGGCGACCAGGAAGTAGGCCTTCCGCCGCGAGAACCGGCACGCCGCCCACGCAAGGGGCAGCTGGGCGACATGGCCGCAGACGATCCGGTTCGACCGCATTCCCAGGCGCAGCGCCGCCTCGCAGAACTTGACCTTGTTGCGGCTGCAGACCTCCCATTCGGCGAGCCGGCCGCTTGTGTAACGGCGCAGGTCGGTCGAATCGAGGAGGTGGTCGTTCAGCGACAGGAGGCGCACCTCGTCGCTCTCGCCCGAGATCTCGCACAAGGCCTTCAGGTAGAGCCTGAGCATGCGGCTGATCCCGCCGTCGGTGCTGAACAGATCGGGAGTGAGCAGAAGGTATTCCACTTTGGATCAGCGCGCGGCGGACGACTGGACGGTCCGGTCCGGCCGCCTCAAGTTGACGAATGCGATGAGCGCCGCGAGGCTCCACACCCGCGACCACTCGCGGTCCTCCCCCCCCGACGCGAATTCCCGCCAGAGGGACCGGACGGGGCCGGGCGAGAAGAGGCCGCTTCGCCCGACGCTCGCTGGGGCGAACGTGTCCTCAAGAAACGGCCTGAGCTCCCTGCGCATCCAGATTGGGAAGGGGAGGGTGAATCCCCTCTTCCTGCGGCCGGCCAGACCCGGGGGAAGGACGTCCGCGGCCGCCTCCGCCAGCGCCGATTTCGGATTTCGGCGGTCGTCCCTGAAACGGGTCGGCTGCCCCCAGATCCATTCGACCAGGGGGCGGTCGACGAACGGAACCCGCAGCTCCAGCGAATGGCGCATGCTCATGACGTCGCTGTCGCGCAGGAGGACGTCGGCCATGTACGTGCTCGTTTCCCACGCGCTCACCAGGGAGAAAAGGTCGCGCGCGCCCACGTCGCCGCGCAGCGCGCCGAGGCGCGGGTGAAAGGGGGAGGCTCCCTCAACTTGTGCGATGACCTCGGGCGCCAGCAGCGACCTCCGCCTCGCCTCCGGAAAGACGCGCCGCTGCATGGCCGCGAGCTCGTGCGGATCCCGGGCGCTGCGCAGCATGTCCGAGAGCTTCCGGGCGCGCGTCCCGCCGGCGCCGACGCGGTCCAAGAGGCGCGAGCGCAGGGGCGCCGGCAGAAGCATCCAAAGCGGCAGCCAACGCGACAGCGCCGGAATGACGCGGAACGAGGGGTAGCCGCCGAAAAGCTCGTCGCCCCCGAGGCCGGACAACGCCACCTTTACCCCGCCCTCCCTGGCCGCCTGGCTCGCGTAATAGGTGTTTATGCCGTCGCCCGTTGGCTGGTCGCAGGAGGAAATCAGCTTGTCAATGTCGCCGGCCACCTCGGCCCCAGTCAGGATCCGCGTTGTGTGGACGGTGCCGAGATGTCGCGCGCTCGCCTCGGCGTCGGCGGCCTCCGAGAAGCGGTCCTCCTCGAATGCGATGGAGAAGGTCTTGAGCGGGCTGGCGGTCGCCCGCGACATGAGCCCGGCGACCACGGCTGAATCAAGCCCGCCCGAGAGAAACGCCCCCACCGGGACGTCCGCGACCACGTGGGCCCGGATGGTGTCGTCGAGGCGGTCGCGCAGGCCGCGCACGAATTCTCTGCGCGACGCGCACGGGGCCTGGCCGCCGGGAATGGACCTGAACGACCATGCCGCGCGGACGGCGAGCTGCCCCCGGGCGAACCGCATGCACTCCCCGGGCTGGAGGCTCGTTATCCCGCGGTAGATCGTCCGGGGCGCGGGGACCGCGAACCAGGCGAGGTAATCGGCCACCGAGACGGGGTCGATGTCCGCCGCCGCCGCGCCGGAGGCCACCAGCGCGCCTGTCTCGGAGGCGAACGCGAGTCGCCCGCCCCCGAGGCTGTAGTAGAGCGGCTTTATCCCAAAGGGATCGCGCGCGGCGAGGAGCGACTCGTCGGCCGAATCCCAGAGGGCGAAGGCGAACATCCCGCGAAGGCGCCCGAGGGCGCCCTCGCCCCAGTGCGCGAGGGCGGCCAGAAGCACCTCCGTGTCGCACCGGGTGCGGAACGTCCACCCGGCGGACTCGAGTTCCCGCTGAAGGGAGCGGAAGTTGTAGATGGCCCCGTTGAAGACGAGGGTGTGGCGCCCGTCCGGCGTCATCATGGGCTGGTGCCCGTTGGCCGGGTCGAATATGGCCAGGCGGCGCATCCCGAGCGTCGCGGGCCCGCGGGACTCGACGCCGGATTCGTCGGGGCCCCGGTGGAACATCGCGGCGCACATGTTTCCGACGGCCTCCTCACGCGCCGCGGCGGGGGCGCTGGCGTCTATGATTCCGGCAATTCCGCACATCGTTTTTGAGAACGCTTCGCCCCGTCGCTTCCGCGGGCAGCGACGACAAGGGGCCGGATTTGGTCGCCCATGGGGTTGGCCGGGTGGAACCCTACCGAATCAAGATACCAACTACGCGCCCCACCGGGCGCAACCCCTTAGGGCTGCGTATTTTCAGGTACAGATCGAGCGCGCGACCTCCGACGCCTTCTGCGCCGTGAAGAGCTTCTCGACGAGCAGAAGGCCGAAGTCGACGGCCGTCCCGGCGCCGCGCGAGGTGATCATCCGGCCGTCGGCGACGACGCGTTCGCCAAGCAGCGCGGCGGGCAGCTCGGCGGCGACGGAGAAATGGGCCGTGTGGCGCCGGCCGCCGAGCACTCCCGCGTCCTTGAGCACGACCGGCGCGGCGCAGATCGCCCCTATCCAGCCGTTGCTCTCGCTCTGCGCCCTCAGGAGCCTGGCGACGCGCGGATCAGCCCGAAGCTTTCCCACCGCGGGCCCACCGGGAACGACGACGCAGTCAAACCGGGTCCCCTCGGCGGCCGCCAGCGTCGAGTCGGCATGAAGGGTCAGGCCGCTGCGCCCGGTCACGTGGATGCCCTCTGCCGCGGCCGCGATGGTGACCTCTGCCCCCGCACGCCGCAGGATGTCGATGGGCGTCACGGCCTCGATTTCCTCGAAGCCCTCGGCGAGGATGATGAGCACAGTGGGCGCGGCCATAGTTGTGCGTAACACGGATTGCCAGGGCCTCGCACGGAGATTTTCACAGAAACGCCTCGTTATTTCCCCTGCCGCGCTCAAACTCCGCCTCCATGGCAGGCGTGGGAAAACTCCTCAAACAGGCGCAGAAGATGCAGCGCGCGATCGAGACGCTCCAGGCCCAGCTTGACGCCCGAGAGATCGACGTGGCCGCCGGCGGCGGAGCCGTGAAGGTAAAGGTAAACGCGTCCGGAAGATTCCTGGCTCTTTCGCTTGACCCCGAATTCCTCAAGGAGGACCCGAAACTTGTGTCTGACGCGGTGCTTGCCGCCATCCAGGACGCTGCGAAGCAAGCCAAGGAATTGAATGATAGCGAGATGAAGAAGGTGACTTCCGCGTTCCAGATGCCGGGAATCCTCTGACGGGCGTGTCCACCGCGTTCGACAGGCTCCAGCAGGCCCTTCGAAAGCTCCCCGGGGTCGGGTACCGCTCCTCGGAGCGGATGGCGCTTCACCTGCTTGTCGGAAAGCCGGAGCAGCTTACGGAGCTCGTCGGTGCGCTCGGTGAGGCGTCGCGGACGGTCCACCGGTGCGGCCGGTGCGGCAATCTGAGCGAGGACACGCTGTGCGGCGTGTGCGCGGATCCCAGGCGCGACCAGCGCTCCGTCTGCGTCGTCGAGGGAGTGCCCGACCTTGTCGCCATCGAGAGAAGCGGCTCGTGGAGGGGCGGCTACCACGTTCTGCACGGCAAGCTGTCGCCGCTGCACGGGGTCGGCCCGGACGACCTCAACATCTCGAGCCTCTTCGCGCGCATCGATTCCGGGGAGACCGATGAGATCGTGCTGGCGCTGCCGAACGACGTCGAGGGCGAGGCGACGTGCAACTACCTGCTGGAGCACGTTCCGTCGGGGCGCAAGGTGCGCGTCACGCGAATCGGCTTCGGGATCCCGAGCGGCGGAGGCGTCCTGTATGCCGATTCGGTGACCCTTAGGAGCGCCCTGGAGAACCGCCGCACGTTTTCGTAGGGTGCCCTCCCGGGTCCCGGGTGCCGCGCCGGGGTTTTGACTCGCTGCTGAGCTTTCGGCGCCCCACTGTCATCCGTGGGCATGAATGATCCGTCGTCCATCGAGCGTGGACAACCCACGGATGGCGCATGGTTCCGGCCTGCTGCAATTGCGCTACTGGCTTTCGCTCTGGGCCTTAGACTGATCGGGCTGGGGAAGAGCCTCTGGATAGACGAGGCGGGCTCACTGTCCCGGGCTTCGGCGCAGAACTTCTGGGCCGCGGCGCACGCGGATGTCCATCCGCCCCTGTACTTCCTGCTGCTGCGGGTCGGGCTACAACTGACGCACTCGTTTGCGCTTCTGCGGCTCTTCTCGGTCGCCTGCGGCCTCGGCCTGGTCGCGGCGGCCACCTTCTTCCTCCGGAGGACGCCCATCGCGGCGATCGCTCTGGGAGCCATCTTTGCGGGGCTTCCCGAGCTTGTGCGCCATTCGCAGGAATTGCGGCCGTACTCGCTGCTCGTTCTCGCGCTCGGTGTGGCGATGCTGCTCTCGATCCGGATAGCGAGGGGCGAGGCGACCGGAGCGACGCGGATTTGGCTCTGCCTCGCGGCACTCGTCGCTGCCGGAACCCATGTCGCAGCGGCATTCTTTCTCCTGGCGCTGGCTCCCCTGTTGGCGTGGCCGGAACTCAGGTCCGGGGCCCGTCGAATCGCGGGCTCGCTTGCACCCCTGACCGCGGCGGCCCTGCTGCTGGCTTGGCTCGAGCTCGATTACCTGCGCAGCCCGGCTGGACTTCCCGAGGGCTGGTGGATTCCCCCCGCGACGGTCGGCCAGGTCGTCGCGTCGCTAGGGGATGCGGTCGGGTGGACCGAGGTAGGCCAGTTCGCCGATGCGGTTTCGCGCCACATGCCCGGCGGCGGCGCGCTTGTCCGGGCCGTTGCGGCAGCGGCGGCGGCCGTTGGGGTGTGGGCCGCATGGGGCCGGCGCCCTCTCGAGCCCGTCCCCTGGCTGCTCCTGGCGTCGGGTCTGATCTATATGGGTTCCCTGATCGCATTCTCCTGGGCGTTCGAGCCGCTTGTGATCGGGCGCACGTTGCTGCCCGGGCTGCTCCCCATCGCCGCGGGGATGGCCTTGGGCGTCGGGGCGAACCCGCGCGGAGTCGTGCGCGTCGCCGCGGCCGCCTGCATCACGGTGTTCGTGCTCATGGCCTGCGAAACCGGAGTCCGCGGGGCTTTCGTGCCGCGGGAGGGGCTGCGCGGCCTTGCGGCGGCCGTGCGCGCCAGGTACCGGCCCGGCGACCAACTGGTGCTGTTCCGGTCCATGGACTATGGGCTTGCTCCCTATTGGGAGGGCGTGCTCGACACGCGTCCGCTGCTGATCGACCAGACCAAGCCAATTCAGCCGCAGCTTGCCGAGGTGCGACAGAGGCTCGGCGCCCTCCCGCGGCCCGAGCGCGTGCTGGTCGTATGGCGCAACGACTACTACCTGATCGAGCACGCGGCCGAGGTCTCCGCGTGCCTGGGCGAGCTCTCGGCCAGCGGGATGACGGCGCGCGAGGTCTGGCGCGACGGCGACCTGGTTCTGCTCGAGGGCGATGCCCAAGCCCGCTAGGCGGGGGCCCCGACGGCGGCAGGGCCTCGTACCGTCTCCAGCCGGGCGCATCGCGCTGATGGGCACCCATTCCCGAATCCAGTCGACGCTTGCCTGCGGTTTGGGTGCTTGCGACTGTGTGGCGTGGCGTCGACCAGATCGATTCCCGCGCCCCGACTCGGTCGAATGGCCCCGTTCCTGACGCTGATGGCGGCGGCCGTTCTGGCCGCCCTGACATGGCGCAACGGTGCGGTGCAGCACGTGGACAACATGCACGACACCGCGGCCTTTCTGGACGGAGCCTGGCGCATCTATCTTGGCCAGCGGCCGCATCAGGACTTTCACAGTATAGTGGGGGCGCTGCCATTCGCGCTGGGCGCAGCGGCGATGCGCCTGACGGGCCCCGGTGCCGCATCCATTGCGTGCGAGCTCGCCCTCCTGCAGGTGGCAGTGTCGGGGGTCGCCTTTTGGATCGCCCGGCCTCGGCTGGGCGATCTTGCCGCGGGGCTTCTGGCGGTCGGGTTGGCGCTCCTGGTCGGGGCGCCGCATGTCCTTGGGACGTCCTATGGGCGGCTCACGTTCGGCAATTTCTACAATAGGGTGGGATGGTCGGTCGCGCTGGCGGCGTGGCTTTGCGCGTTGATGTCGCGGCGCGACGGCGCCTCGCCGCGCTCGGAAGCCCTGGCGGTCGGCGTCATGACGGGAGTCCTGCTGTTCATCAAGGCGAACTATTTCGCCGTGACCGTCGCGGTGGCGGCGTTGGGGTGGCTGCGCCACCGCGGCGGGTGGGCCGCCGCTGGAGGGTTCGTTGGGGCGGCCGTTGCGACATCGGCGCTCGTCGCTGTGGCCACGAAGTCTAGTATTCCCGGATATTTGAGGGATCTGGCGACTGCAGGGAGCAGTCAGGAATGGTGGAAGCTCGGGTCGTACGTCACGCCAGCCTGGGTATCCAACTGGGCGGCGATCGCGGTGGTTCTTGTGCTGATGGCTTTGGACCTTGGGGCCTCGCGGGGGAACTGGTGGAGCGTTTGGAGCTCCCTGGCGGTGGTCGCCTCTGGAATGCTCGTGATCCAGGCCAACAGCCACGGCGGCGTCGCGCCGGCCCTCCCCCTGGCCGGGTTGTTTCTGGTCGAGGGGGTGCGGCGGACGGGGGCGCGTCCGCTCGTCGTCGCGGTCAATGGAGCCGCGACGCTCGGGCTTGCCGCGACAATACTGGTGCCCGATGCGATGGCTGTGGCGCAGGCTGCCTGGAAGCATCGCCCTTCCGCGAATTCGGATGCCAGTGCTTTGTATTTGCCGGGCGTCCTGAAGGACATGCCGCTGCCCCTTTGGCCCAATGAGAAATCTGACCCTGCCGTCATCCGCAGGAGACTTATCGCACGCGACGTGAACACCTTTGGGATGTCTCCGGCCCAATGGTGGGTCAGCTGCGACGACGCCCTGCGGCTCATCCGGCAGCATGCCGGCCCCCGGGCCCGTCTGCTGACAATGGACCTTTTCAATCCGTGGTCCCTCATGCTTGAAAACAACCCGCCTCGCGGCGACTGGATCGCGTGGGATCCCGGCCGCAATTTCACCAGGACGTCGCATCCGCCGTTCGCCCAGCTTTCCGCCGAGGCGACGCACGTGCTCGTGCCGCGCGTGGCGTACTACCCTCCGGCGGCTCGCCTCAAGCTCGAGATCTACGGCGCCGATCTTGAGGCGCAGTTCCGCATCTGCGCCGAGTCGGACCTGTGGACGCTCTGGGAGCGCCGGCCGGCGGACGCGCCGGGCGCGAGGTCGGACTGAGGACGGCGGACCCTTGGGTCTCAGGTGCCCCGCAGGGTGACCCCGCGGTTGCTCCGGCGCCAGCCGGCGGGCGCCGCGCGCACGCAGACCCTCAGGGCGAGCACAATGAGCCTCAGGCCGAGTTGGCGAATCTTGCGAGCCATGTCAGTTTCTCCTCCCGCGTCCTCTGGAGGGGATTGCGGAAGAGTTGGTCGTTGAGGACGAGCAGGTCAATGTCGGTGTTAAGGAAGCACTCCCACGCCTCTGCCGCGGTGCGGACTATGGGCTGTCCGGAGACGTTGAAGCTCGTGTTGATCAGGATGGGCACCCCGGTGGCCCGCTTGAAGGCGCTGAGCAGCCGGTGCATGTCCGGGTGCACGGCGCGCGCCACCGTCTGGAGGCGCGCCGAGTAGTCGACATGCACGACGCTGGCGATCGAGCAACGGGGAAAGTCGAGGCGCTCGCGCAGCGAGGAAAAATGCGCCGGCTGGGGCACGCGGCGCGCCTCGACCAGGTTTGCCGTGTACTGCATGAAGTCGCTGGGCTCCGATGTGTCGAACCACTCCGGGCAGTCCTCCGCGAGGACCAGCGGGGCGAACGGGCGGAAGGATTCGCGGAACTTCACGGCGAGATTCAGGCGGGACTGCATGCCCGGCTGCCGGGCGTCGGCGAGGATCGAGCGCGCGCCGAGCGCGCGCGCCCCAAGCTCCATCCTGCCCCGGACCCAGGCGACGATCTTGCCCTGGGCTAGCTGGCCGGCGACGAAATCGTTGAAATCGCCCTCGACCGGCACCCGCCACGGGGCGGCCTCGGGGGGGATGGGGCCCGGCTCGCTTCCGAGGTAGAAGCCGTTGTGGTCGACGGCGACCGGAGCGCCCGCCGCGAGCTCGCGCTCCAGCAGGAGGGCCGCGCCGAGGCCGCTGCCCATGTCGCCGCCGACCGGCGAGTTGAAGAGCCCCTCGAAGATCCTGGCGCTGCGCAGCTTCCCGGCGGCGACGCAGTTCTGGGCGCACCCCCCGCAGAACACGAGATTGGCCTCGCCAGTCTCCGCCCGGATGAAGCGGACCATCTTGAATACCTCGTCCTCGAATACCTGCTGGAGCGAAGCCGCAATATCGGCGTGCTCGTCGCCCAGCGGATCCTTCGGCCCCCGGACCGGCACCCCAGTGGCGTCTGCGATCAGGGGAAGCGCGGCCATCATCGACGCCCAGTTGAACTGGACCTGGGCCTTGAGGCGCAGGCCGCCCCGGGGGTCGGACGTGAAGAGCCGGGACAGCTCCTCGACGAATCGCGGGCGCCCATAGGGCGCGAGCCCCATCACCTTGTATTCGGAGCCGAAGGAAAGGAACCCGAGGTAGTGCGTGACCAGCGTGTAGAGCATGCCAAGGCCCTCCTCGTAGCTCTGCTCCCACAGCAGCCTCAATTCGCCGCGGTCGACGACGCCCATGCTCGCGCTGTAGTCCTCGCCCTTGCCGTCGATGCACAGGAAGGCCGTGCGCTCGAACGGCGACGTGTGGAAGGCCCCCGCCACGTGCGTCAGGTGGTGCCAGGCGAAATGAAAGCGCGCGGTCGGAATCATCTCGCGGGCGGGCTGCGAGTACTGGCCCGGCCATTTCTCCGGAATGACGAAGCCGAGCATGCGGGCTAGCGTGCTCCCCGGTCGCCTGGTGAGGTCGAACAGGTGGCTCTGCAGGGGCTTCTCGGCGAACACGACGTGCGTGACGTCGCCCCCGGTCAGCCCGCTCGCGCGAAGGGCGTCCGCGATGGCGTTCCGGGGGAAGGCGCCGTCGTGCTTGATCCGCGTGTAACGCTCCTCCTGCGCCGCAAAGGCCAGCCGCCCGTCGACGAGGATGGCCGCGTTCGCATCGTGCCCCAGCAGGCCTCCGACTCCAAGAATGACCTTTGGCACGGGGTGGGTTAGTTCTCCTGGGTTCTGCGGGCGAAAGCCTGCCTCAATCCATTTGAGCGGCAAAAGCCGCGGCGGCTCAAGCGGCAAGTCTCCGGCGCGGACGCGGGAATCCGCCGCGGTTCCCCGACGCGTCGCCCGCGGCTCACGCCTTCTGCGCGCCCGTGGGGCGGCGGGCCGCGAAGTTCTCCAGCGCGTGCCTGGAGCCCTGGCTACGGTCCAGCAGCTCGCAGGCGAACCCGGCCCCCCTCAGCAGCGCCTTCACCGGGGTTTCCTGGTCACCTGCGTCCTCGAACACGACGGCCTTGAGCGAGGGCGAGCTCAGGATCCTGGCCATTCCCTCCAAGGCGGGCAGCTCGTGGCCCTCGACATCGAGTTTGATCACGGTCGGCGCCGGGACGAGCCCACCCGCCGCCAGGTCGTCCCCTCTCGCCACGGCGACAACGAGGGTCCCCGAGTAGGTTGAGCCCGTCCAGGGCGACAGCGTGGACATTCCCGGGTTGCCGGGAGGGCCCAGCGAGAGCGCCTGGAATCCGGCCCGGTTCGAAAGGGCCGCGCCGACAATCTCTATGTCGAGCCCGTTCTGGGCCCGGTTCCTAAAGAGGCGGCCGAGCATCTCGGGCGAGGGCTCGAAGCAGACGACGCGAGAGGCGGGCCGCAGGAGCTTGGCCGTGATTCCATGAAGCCCGAAATTCGCGCCTACGTCCCAAAGGACGCCTTCGCCAAGGCTGGACACGATGGCATCGGTGACCTCCGGCTCGTAGGAGCCCTCTCGGATGACGATCGCGTCGATGTACGAGAACGGTGACAACTCGAAGACGCCCCCCTTCGACGTCGTGGCGCGCAGCGCCGAATCTGGGGCCCGGCCGCACAGCCTCCAGAGGCGGGTGAATCCGCGCCAGCGCGTCCTGGCGTAGGCGCGGAGGAGCCGGTCAACCAAACTTGGCCTTGCGATCACCATCGAGGAGGGAAGCCGGTTGCCGGGGAGGGCACAACAACGGAGCGGTGTCCTTCCCCGTGGGATCACGGGCCCGGGCCACTCGGGGGTGGCCCGCGCTCGAGCGCGGCCGGCCGCGCCCAGACGAGGCCGTTGAAGAGCGGCGCCTGCTCGTACCCGCACGCCCGAAGGAGCCGCGGCACCGCGTCGACGTCGAGGCCCCGCCTGCGCAGCATGTCCACGTGGAGCTCGAGGATGAGCGCCCGCACGGCGCCGGCGCGAAACAGGGCCTCCCCGCCATGGATGGCCTCGTGCTCGAAGCTCTCAATGTCCATCTTCACGACCGGGGGTTCGCCGGGCGCCCTCGCCAGCAGGTCGGCAAGGGTCATCAGGACGGTCGGCTGCGTCTCAAGCCTGTAGCGCGTCGGCGCCGCGAGGCCCGAGGCGGCGTTGTTCACGTCCGGCGTCAGGTGCAGTACGGCCGTTCCCGAATGGTCCGAAATCGCCGCATGGATGACGGCCACGTTGGTGCAGCGATTCAGGGCCAGGTTCCGCTCGAGAACGGCCTCCAGCCTGGCCTGCGGCTCGACGGCGATGACCCGGCCCAAGGGGCCGACAAGCCCGCTGGCCACGACGGTGAAATACCCCTCGTTCGCGCCGATGTCGATGAACGTGCCTGCCGGGCGGACCAGCCGCCGGATCACGGATAGCGTGGCGGGATCGTAGACGCCGGTTTGGGCCAGCTCGAGGCCCGCGTAGCTCGCGGGATCGACCCAGAACGTCCCTTGCGCCGTCGCGATTTCCACGCGTCGGATCCGGAGCAGCCGCTTGATGAGCGACGCCACTGGGGCCGGTCGCAAGCGCATCAGAAGCCTGCCGGCCGTGAAACTGAGCGGAAGTCGGCCGCTCATCCGTGGAAGTCCCCTGCGGATTCGCTCGGGCGCGCTGTCGGGTGGGTGGGGCGGTCCATGGGGCACGCGGTCGGTCGCCGGTGCGTCCTCAGGGGAGGGGGACGACGGCCTGGATCGACTCGAGGAACTGCGCCTTCTCCACATCCCAGCAGTACCGGCTGATCGCGAGATTCCACGCTGCGCCGCGGGCCGCCGAGACGCGGGCCGGATCGGCGAAGAACTGGTCGAGCTGGCGGGCGGCCGAATCCGGCTCGGCCAGGTCGGCGAGCATCGCCGCGGCTCCCAGATCGGGGGCGAGCTTGGCCTGCGCCGCCGTGTTTGAGAGCAGCTGCGGGATGCCGGCGAGGAGGTACACGAACACCTTGTTGGTGAGGCACAGATTGCGGTTCGGCGGCGTCGCCAGCTCCGTCGAAAGCCCGAGGTCGGCGCCCGCGGCAAGCCGGGCCATCCCGGTCGGCGGCCCGGCCGGCAGGAATCGGATGGAACGGGTCAGGCCGGCACGGGCCGCGAGGGCCTTCAGGTGGTCGGCGAATCCGGGCGCGGGAAAGCCGCGCAGGTGCAGCTCGGCCGGGGTGCGCATCCGGCCGATGATGGCCACGACGGCCTCCAGTCCGCGGCCCGGGCCGACCGTCTGTGAGAACCAGTAGAGCCGGGCGGGCCTGCCTTCCGCGACGGGCCCGGGATCCACGCGCGACGCCGGCGCCTGGGAACGCGGGAAGACGTTCAGCACCGTGCGCGGCTCGACGCGGTAAGTCGCCTTGTACTGGAGGCTTATGAGGGGCGACGCCGCGGTGAGATGGGCGCACCCCGCCAGCAGCTTCGCCTGGAGCGCGTGCGCCGACGCGCGCCTGGCGGGCTCGTTCATGGCGGCCTCGGTCTCGGCCCCGTGGAAATCCTCGGCGTCGAATCCGTACGGGACGCCGAGCGCACGAGCCGCCAGCGCCGCGGCCGGCAGGGCGGGGAGGCTGTGGCCGACGTAGAGCTGGGCGCGGAGGGCAGCCGAGACGGCGCCCAGCCTCAGAGCCTCGGCGTGGCTCGCCATCGCCGCGACCCTGACCGTGGCCAGGCGGGGGTGCACGACCAGCCGCCGCGCGAGGCTTCGCAGGATCCTGCGGGCGAGCGGTCCCGCGCCCGAGGCGTAGGCCACCCGCGTGCACGTCCACCGCGCCGCGCCGAGGATGTCGGCGTCGAGCGCGTCGGCGGGCGCGAAGTGGCGCCCGGCGACGACGTGGACCCGGTATCCGGCCTCGACCAGCGCGTCCGCCTCCTTCACGAGGCGTGGAGCCGAGGCGACGTGACCGGGGGTGACGAGGCAGATGAGCGGGAATGCCGTGCTCATGGGGAGGGTCCGAAGAGCTGCGCGCGGCGCAGCGCGCCCCCCAGCGTGCGCCTATAGTCGGCCCACTGCCAGTTCTCGGCGGTCGAGAGGGCCGACTCGCGCATCGAGCGCAGCTGCGGCCGGTGGGAAAGGCACCATTCGATCGCCTCGGCAATGGCGCCCGGGTCGCCGGGGCGGACCAGGGTCCCGTTCTCGCCTGGCCTCAGGAGGTCGGCCGCGCCCGCGCTTGTCGTGGTGACCACAGGGAGCCCGGACGACCACGCCTCGGTCACGACCATGCCGAATCCGTCGCACAGCGTCGGGAAGAGGAGCGCGTCGCATTCAAGGTACCTCGCCATCAGCTCGGGCCGGGGCACCGGCCCGTTGAGCTCTACGCCGTCGGGCACGGGCCGGAGCACGCGCTCGGGCAGCGCGACCGTGCCGAAGACCCGAAGGCGCGCGCTGCGGCCGAAGCCGCCGGCCCTCCATGCCTCCAGGAGGTGGTGGGCCCCCTTCCTCACGCTGAATGTGCCGGCCCAGAGGAGGGCGAGCGGCGCCCCCGGGGCGGATCCCCCGCCCAGGGCCTTGTCGCGCGCCGCCACCGGGGGCGCACCGTAGGGGATGACCTGGACCTTCGACACGTCGAAACCCGAGTCGGCGAAGCTGCGCCTCGTGTAGCTCGAGGCTGCGATGACGACGTCGGCGCAGTGCCACTCCGCGTGGCGGTGCGCCGTGCGCTCCTCCTCAAGCCTGGCGGTGTAACGGTGGTAGCCGGTGCGCAGCTCCGGGAACCGCTCGAGCTCGGCGTCGAGCACGCGCCGCACAAGCCGGGGCTCGGGCGCGGGCGTGTCGTACGCGATCCTGATCCCAATGTCGCGGGCCCTCTCGAAGGTGCGGAGCGAGCTGTGCTCGAACCCGTACACGCCCGTGAGCCCGCGGTGGAGCCTGCGCGCCGCCAGCCCGTCGAAGGCGTTCTCGGTGCGCTGCCACACGTAGTCGGTCAGCCGGCCGTCGCGGTCCACCGAGCCGGCTGCGAGCCGCAGCAGTTCACCCCACGGGTGCGACTCGACCAGCTCCGGCGGAACCTCGGTGACGGCCCGCTGGCGGAACCGCGCCGCCAGGTCGCGGCCGGCAAGGCGGCCCGCCCAGCAGAGGAGCCGCTGCGCAGGAGAGCCCGGGTCGTCGCGCACCGTCGTCAGGAGGCGGTCCAGCTGGCCCTGCTCGTGGATCGCGCGCGCGGCCTGCTGCACGAAGGGCGCGACGCTCGGGTGTGAGATGATGACGCTCAAGGGGAGGGATCCCTCATCCGGGCCCGGCGGCGCCGTCGGGCTCGCACCACCAGTGCTCCTCGTGGTCGGTGCTCAGGACGAACCAGCGGTAGCCGTGCTCGCCCAGGAACGAGGCAATGTCGCCCGGGGTGTGGCGGTATGAATTCAGGAACTGGGGATGCACGCTCAGGAGGATCGCGGGCCGACGGCTTCTCAGGAGCTTGGCCGCTCCGCGAAGCACAATCAACTCGGCTCCCTCGACGTCGACCTTGATAAGCAAGGGTACCCCTTCGGGGATCTCCCCGAGCATGAGGCCGTCCAGGGAGTGCCTCGGAATGGACTCCCTCGGTTCGGGACGGTCCAGGCTCAGGTACCGCACCGCCGTCGGCTCGGACTTGACATCCGGCGAGGCGAGCACCTCGCGGGTCGAGGCGATCGCCTCCGCCAGCGTCGCGCCGGGCTGGCCGGAGTCGTCGACGAAACCGTGGACCAGCGCCAGGCGGCTGGTGTCCGCGAACCGGCAGAACTCGGCCGTGGTCTTGAGCGAGATCCTGTCGGGATCGAAGGCGAAGACGCGCGCGCGCGGTGACGCCTGCAGGGCCATGAGGCTGTAGATCGCGACCGAGCACCCCACGTCCGCCATGACCGCGTCGGGATGGCCCCGCAGCCACCGCAGGCAGGCTCCCATGGCGGCCTCCTCATAGCCGGACCAGGCCGCGGTCGCAAAATAGGTGGGCACGTGGAGCGAGATCCCGATGTTCAACGGCACCCGCCGGCCCCGGCCAAAGGGGTCGATCGCGCGGCAGTAGGCGCGCTTCAGGAAGACGCGCAGCCGCGGGTGCCTCGCAAGCCATCTCGCGCCGGCGACAGCTCGGGCCGGGCTGCTCATGGCCGCGGAACGCCAGAGGCGTTCTTTGAAGACAGCGAGCCGGCGCCGAGAGCGGTCCATCCCGCCCGGCGGGCCTCGCCCGTCCGCGCCGCGGTCTCGGTGCGCAGCCATGCCCAGAGCTCCCTGTGCGTCCGTCGGAAGCCCAGCGCGCCGACATTGGTGCGCAGGTTGCCAGCAAAGCTGTAGGCGAACCGAAGCAGGTCCGCCGGGGCTGCGCGGGACAGGATCTCCCGGCGCCTTACTCCGGCCAAGGCCAGCAGGATGAGCATGTTGACGCGCCGCGGGGTCGCCTGGCGGCAGAGCCCCATCAGCTCGTCCCATGCCGCCGCCGTCAGCGGCACCCCGTCGAGGAACGAGCCTGCAATCAGGAGCTCGCCCTCCACAGCGAGACGGCGCCCTCCCGTCCGGGCGGTGCGCCGAGTCAGCGCGAAATTCCCGAGCACCTGGGGCACGAGCACCAGGCAGCCCGCAAGGGCCCGCTCGCGCATCTGCTCAATTATGGCAAGCGGCGTGTCAGGCGGAACCGTGGCCGGCGCGCCGTCGGGCCGCCGGAAAAGCATTGCACCGTTCGAGTGCAGCGCGTCGACGGCCTGGATCAGCACCGGCCAGTCGAAGCGGCGCTGCGCGACGCCCGTCGGCCAGATCGTCTGCCCGGTGTCGGTCCACGATGAGTCCTCGTTCTCCCGCCAAAGGCGCATGTTCGCCCAGGCCAGCGCGGCCGAGGGCTGGCCGGCGAGCGCCGAGTGCAGGCTGTCGAGAAGCGCCGGCTCCCACCAGTTGTCGTCCTCGAGTACCGCGACGAACGGCTCGGGTCCCCCGCGGAAGAAATGGTTGAATGACCCCACCGCACCCCAGGCGGGGTCGTGGCGGTGGTAGGTGAACCTGGCGTCGCCGGACGCCAGCTCGGCAAGCACGCGGGCGGGGGCGTCGTCCTCCGGGGCGTCGTTGTGCAGCTCGCACACCCAGTCGGCGCGGGTCTGCGCGAGGAGGCTCCCGAGAGACCTTCGCAGGAGCTGCGGGCGCCGGCACGTCAGCAAATAGACCCGGATGGCGGCCACGTGATTCAACCCATCCTCTCGAAGACGCGGTTGGGCCCCGCGCAGCCAAGCCCGTGTCGCACGGCGTGGTTTCGATGCGAATCGAGCAGCGGGTCTGCGGCGGTCGCCGCGGCGAACATGCGGTGCATGAATCCGTTGTGCCGGGCCGTGTTGCGGTAGGCCTCCGCGTGCGCCGCGAGTGCGCCGGGGAAAGCGCTCACCGGGAAAGGAGGGCCGCGGCGCGCCGGGCGAGCCTCCAGCCGACGAGGCGCGCCAGCCAGGCCTGGCGCCGGCCCACTGGGGGCCTGAGGGCCGATCCGCCCAGTGCGCGCGCCCTCGCCTCGGCCTGTCGGGACAGGTCCGGGGCGCCCGGGTAGACCTCGTAGGCAAGGCGCTGGAAGTAGTCCGCCAGCGCGCGGCGCACCCGGGGGGAGTCCTCGGCGCCGGCAAGGTGCTTTGCGACGAGCTCGCAGGAGCGGTACAGCGACTCGAGGGAGCGGCGGTCGCGCCGCCCGCTTAGGCTCCTGGGCAGGTTGGACCTGTAGAGCGTGAGCGCGTTCGGCGCATGGACGACTCCCCGCGATGCAAGGCAGACGCGGGCAAAGTACTCGCCGTCGTCGTTGAGCGAAAGGGTCTCATCCCACGGCCCGGCCCCGCGGGCGACGCCGGCGGGCACGAGCCAGGCTGCCGGGTGCATCATGTGCCCGCCTGCCGCGCACAGCAGGAGGAATTCCACGGGCGCCAGGTCGGCAAAAAGCGGCGAGTCGGTCTGCTTGGCCGCCGCCGGGTCGTCCGTGAAGCGGGCCCACCGGGCCGTGCAGACGGCGCCGGCTCCCCTAGCCTGGAGCAGCGCGACCTGGCTGGATACCTTTTCCGGCGCCAGGAGGTCGTCGGCGTCCAGGAACTGGATGAACTCGCCCGCGGCCGCGCGAAGCCCGGTGTTGCGGGCCGCGGAGGCGCCCTTGTTTGGCTGGTCAAGCGCCCGCACCCTGGGCTCGGAATAGCGCCGGATGACGGCCGGGCTGGCGTCGGTCGACCCGTCGTTGACCGCGATAACCTCGACGTCGCGCCAGGTCTGCGCCAGGGCCGATTCAATCGCGGCGCCGACCCACGCCTCGGCGTTGTGACAGGGGATGATGATGCTGACCAGGGGGTTCATTCGGGCTTCCGGGCCACTCGGCGCCAGTTGTGCTGGAAGTACCAGCGCTTGGAGTCGTCGACATAGTGGTGCATCACCGCCCGGCATTCCAGCGCCTCCGGCGGGCGCGGCAGCGTGACGTAATCCGCGGCGGGGGCCACCGAGCACGCGCGCCCAGCGAGCAGCATGGCCACAAGGGCCTGTTCAAGGTAGTAGCTCCTGCCCCCGCGCTCAATCAGCGCGCGGCACCACAGCTCGATCCGCTCCCAGTCGAGCGCGCCGCTGTCCAGCCCGCACAGGCCGGAGTTGACGAGGTCGGCGACCGGCGAGCCGGCGAGTTCCTCGAGCAGCCGGCGGGGGTAGCCGTAGGAGCTCTGGACGTCTACGGCGTGCAGGGGCGCGCGGGGCGAGTCGCACCATCCGGCCAGGAACGCGGGCTCCCTGAAGAAGAGCAGGTCGGAGTCGATCACCAGCTTCCATCCCCGGGAGCCGATGTGCGGATCGACGAGCTTGCGGATGTTGGGGTTCCGGCCCCACCAGTCGCGAAGCGCGGGGAAGCGGTCGCGGGGCAGGAAACGATCGAGCTTTGACTCGGATTCGGAAATCGGCACGGCCCGGGCCGCCGGGAACAGCCGGGCGAGGCAGCCCGCGTCCTCCGGCGACAGCGAACCGTCGTCGTAGATCACGGGATGAACGGGGCGCCCGGCGCACGTTGAGAGCGTGTGGAGGCAGAAGGCGGACTGGAACCAGAAGCGCCGGCCGGTCAGCAGGTGGACCGCTATCGGAATCGCTCCGGCGGGCACCACCGGCGGAGCCAGGTCTCTCGCTGCCGCCTCCATCTCCGCGCGTCCGCGGGCCGTGCGGCGCGCCTGCAGCGGACCGCCGGCCTTGACAGAGTCGCGCAGGATCCCGGCTGGCACGTGGTAGATCCGGTAGAGGATGCGGCCGAGGCCCAGGTTTCTCAGTAGCGTTCGCATGGGTCCCGTCCGGTCACCGAGCCTGCGGAGGGGGCGCCTGCCATTTGGGATCCTCGGGGGCCGTGGAGTCGGCGAACCGGTTGCGCAGGAAGAGGCGCCGGACGAGGCCGCTCCTGCGCAGCCAGTTGCGCAGGCGCAGCGGGGTCAGCCTGAGCCCGGCCTTCCGGATAACCTGCAGCGTGACCATCCACCAGAGGTGGCGGAGCTCAGGGGCGAGCGCGTCGTCATGGATGACGGCGTCGAGCCTCGGGACGTAAGCGCGGTTCCCGAGCTTTGCATTGAGCCGGCCCTGGAGGTCCTCCAGGTCGCGCCGGCCGCGGCCGTGGAGGATTCTGACCTGGGCGCATGCAAACGAAAGATGGTGGGGGGTGAAGTTGTACTCGGGGCCGAGGACCGCGATCCGGAGGCTCGATTCGTAGAGGGTCTGGCGCAGGCTCTTTTGATCGCTTGTGTTGGAATAGTGGTAGTGGCCGTCGCGGTTAAGCGCGTAGAACGCGTCGTAGTTGGCGAGCCAACGGGCGAAGAACTCCGCTAGGTCGGGCGATCGGCGGAACCCAAGCACGCCGCTGTTGAACTCCGGGAATGCATCGGGGACATTCGGCGGCCGGCAGTCGTGGCCCTCAAAGAGCTGGTGGCCCGCGAAATCGAACCGCTCGAGCAGTGAGAACACCTCGGAGAGGTCCCCGATGGCGCGGGTATCGGTGTCCAGGAAGAGAAACCGCTCGAAGGGACAGAGGCCCATGAAGATCTTGTCGCGGAAACCGAACGCCGGGTTCCTTATGAGGACGAGCTCATCCCAAAAAACGGGGCCGTCCGGCCGGTCCGCAACAAGACAGATCGGCAACTGTGGGTTTGTTTTCCTGAGGATTGCAGCCGCCACGCGGGCCTCGTCGAGGTAGCGCTGGCCAGTGGCCACGTATACCACGCCGGCGGCGGGTATGCCTTCCCGGGGCCAGGCAGGTTTGTTTGTGTCGGCGATGGTCTCGTTAATCGGCATGGGTCAACGGGGCCGGAGAACAGTCACACCGTTGCTTTGCTCGGTGGCGAACGTCAGCACCCTGAAGCGGTCGCCAACTTCAAGCAAGGAACGGCGCACGCCGCTTGCCTTGGTCGAGTCGTGCAATACCAAACAGCCGCCGGTTGTGAGTCTCGGGGCGTAGGCGAGTATCTCGTCGCGCGTGGCGGGGTAGGCATGCGAGGTGTCGAGGAACACCATGTCGATCCTCCCTGGCAGCGCGGCCATCACCGCCGCGTCCAGCGATTTCCCGCAGACGGGGGTCGCAACGTCGCTAAGCCCGTGGCGCTTGAGATTGGCGATGGCCACATCGAGATAGTGCTGCATGTAGTCGACGCAGAAGAGCCGGCCTCCGCGGTTGGAGGACTTTAGGGCGAGCGCCATGTGCGCGCTCGACCAGCCGACGAAGCAGCCGAGCTCCACCACCGACTGCGCCTTCAGGTAATATGTGAGCTGGCCTAGAAAGCGGCCGACGCTGGGCTCTGAGTTAAAGATGTCTGGGGCGCCCGGCGGCGTGAAGCCTTCCGACGGCTCAATCAGCGCGGCAAAATCCGGAGGGGGGGCCGTGGTGCCCGTCAGCAGCCTTCGGACGAATTCAAATGGCTCGGTGTCAGCCCGCAGGTCGCTGTAGCTGAGGCCATATTCTTCGGCGATCTTGACCACGTCAGGATATATGAAACGCCGGGAAAGTGCCGTGCGCAGCAAGCGCAGCCGCGGGGCGATGTTATCGCGCAGGAAGCTCATGGGCAGCGGCGCCCTTCAGGAGCCGGGCCCCCTTGGTACCCGAGCGCGGGCCAAGCCCGGAATGCCCGCCCGGGCGTCAGCGCCAACCCACCGCCCACCGCGACTTGCGCCCTCTGAGCGGCGATAGTCATTAATTATGAGCACGTTCGCGAAGATTAGGAGCAGGCGGGCCTAGGTCAACTCATGTCGCGGGCATTGATCCGAGTCCAGACTCGCGCGGGGAGGTGGAGGTGGCCTGCGCACTCCCTTGAAGCCAATGCGGCAGCCGATTCAGTCGCGCCTGAGCAGTTTCCTGACCCTCGGCGTGCGTTCGGCCCAGCGCCCATGGCGGGGCAGGGCAACCAGGTTGTAAAACGCGGCGTCCTCAAAGTGCTCGGCGCCGCCTAGCGAGCGCGGAGGCGCAGTCCGGCCGGGGGCACGGGGATACTGCGGTATGAGCCAGCTTTCAAACGTGGCCGGGGGGAAATGCGACAACAGGTCTGCGGCGCCGAAACCGAACCGGGTGAGTGCCGGAAGGTTGATTTCAACCAGCCAGAAGGCGGCGTCCTGCATGCTGAGCAAAGCGCGTGCGCCGCGCAGCGCGAGCACCTCCGCACCCTCGACATCAAGCTTTACCAGGCAAGCGGATTCGCCGCGGAGGTGCGCCGCGGCGAGGTTGTCGAGGGTGTCCATTGCCGCGGCGATCCTGCGGTACCGGGCCAGATGCCCCGAATCCACTCGGCGGGACTGCTCGCCGGTGGTTTCCCTCTCGTCCGCCACAAAGAACTCGGTCTCCCCCGGCGCTTCGCCGGCGCACGTCTCGCAGACGTGTATGGAATCGAGTCCCAGGCGTCCGGCGGCGCGCCGCATCCGCCCGACGAGACGCGGCGAGGGCTCAATGGCAAGACCCCGGCCCCGGTTGCGGACTGCATTCGCGGCGGCAAAGGCGTAGACACCGAGGTTGGCGCCGACGTCAACCGCCGCGTCGCCCGGCTCAAGCCACGCACGCAGCAGGGACAGCTCCAAGGCATCAGGGGCCCCGTTCAGCCAGAGCTCGACCGAATCTCGCATATCGGGATAGCAAATGAAGCCGAATCCAAGGCGCCGGTAAACGAACGGCCGGCCCCGATTCAGCGCGACCCACAACCGCCGCAGATTCAGGCATGAGTGCCGTTCAAACCCTGCAAGATCGCCCCGGGCGAGCAGGGTGCCGGCCGTCTTGCACTTGCTCAGCATCGCCGAATGTCCGCGCGGCCCTCGAAATGCCCGCAGGCGCCCTGCCAGCGGATCCGGCACGCCGGGCCCGCCCACGCCCGATACGCGAACCACGCCTTGATCCTTCGCGGCGCGACTGTCCACCCCGGGATGGGCTTCCAGGGGCTTGCGTCGTGGCGGGCCAGCACCTGGACCCATGAACGCTGCATCGCGCGGTTGAGTCGCGCCAGGTAGCCGGTGTCGAGCCGCGCCGCCGGGATCACGTGATCGAGTCTGAGCCCGGGAAAGTAGCCGACGGACCAGCCGTTCTCGAGGACCGTCATCACGACGTCGTTGTCGCCGCCGGACGCAAGGTCGAGCCCCGAGCGGTCGAGCCGGCGCCGGCCCGGGTCCCGCTCGACGCCCGCGGCCCACTCCAGCGCGGACTCGCGCCGCAGCGCCATCCCGGCGCCGATCGGCGCAAAGGGGGGATACTGCTTCCGAGCCGCGCCGGCGGGCCGAAAAGTCGTGGCGAGCAGCTCGGCCTCACCGAGGTCGCGCACCGCGAGCAGCGGAAGGAACTCGCCCTGCCAAGGAAGCGGGGGCGACTCGAGTGCCGGCACGGACTTGCCTCCGGCGGCTCCGAGCCGGCCGTCGCGCCCGAAGAGGCGCACGGCCTCGGCGAGGTAGCCGGGCGCCAGGATGTTGTCGTCGTCGACGAAGACGATGACGGCCCCCTTTGCGGCGCGAATCCCGGCGAGCCGGGCCGAGGTTAGCCCGAGCCGGGGCTCGAGGAGCACGCGGAGGTTGGCGGGGGCGTCGCCGCCCAGGTCCCGCCCCGAGGGAAACGACGACGAGGCGTTGTCAACGAGAAGCGTCTCCCAGAGCTCAGGCGCGAGCGACTGGCCCCTCAGCCCGTTCAGCGTCGCCCTGAGGCGCCCGAGGTGGGGATTGTGGGAGGGGACGACGACGGTGACTGCGAGTGAAGCGGTCGCGGTCATGGTTCTTGTGGGCGTGCTTCTTTCTCCTTCGGCTTCGCAGTAATCTGGCTATCCGGTGGCGAGATGCGGTCGCTGCGCCGGCTTGGCAGCCGCGAGGCCGCGTGTGGGTGTGCGGGGAGAGGCAAGCAGGTTTGGGCTGGCGCGGCGAACTGATTCAGGCGGAAGGGCCCTTCCGCGCCGCGGTATCGACATCGGCGGAAAACCGTATCAAAGAGAGACGGCTATCCTTGCCGGTTCCAACGGGGGGCTCGGGACACCGAGGAGGGCCGCACCATTTTACATGCAATACGGCCACTTCGACGACAAAGCCCGCGAATACGTGATCACGCGACCGGACACGCCCCGGGCGTGGTCCAACTACCTGGGCTCGCGCCGGTACGGGGCCATCGTGACGAACAACGCCGGGGGCTACAGCTTCACTCAGTCCCCCGCGCAGGGGCGATTCATGCGCCACCGGTACAACTCCGTGCCCATGGACATGCCGGGGCGCCAGTTCTACCTGCGCGACCGCGACAGCGGCGATTTCTGGTCCGCGGCGTGGCAGCCGGTCGGCAAGCCGCTCGACGAGTACAAGACGACGACCCGGTTCGGCCTCGGCTACGCGGTCATCGAGAGCGAGTGGCGGGGGGTCCGGAGCGAGGCCACGTACTTCGTCCCGCTGGGCCAGGAGTTCGAGTACTGGCGCCTGCGCGTCTCCAACACCGGTGACCGCGCGCGCAAGCTGAGCGTGTTCTCGTTCTGCGAGTTCACGACCGAGTGGAACCTCCTCCAGGACACGCTCAACCTCCAGTACACCCAGTACATCTCGGAGGCCTCCTGGCGCGACGGTTTCATACTGGCGTCCAGCTGCCGCAGGCTGCCGCGAAGCTCGAGCGAGATCGGCAGGTGGGACCAGTCGCGCTGGTGGTGGATGACCCAGCTCGGGGGCGAAATCGCGGGGTTCGACTGCGAGCGCGAGGCGTTCCTCGGACCCTACCGCGCATTCGACAGGCCCCTGGCCGTGGAGCGGGGCGCATGCGGCAACCGCGAGCAGTTCTCGGACAACGGGTGCGGGGCGATCCAGAGCAACCTCGAGCTGGCGCCCGGGGCCTCGGCCGAGGTCCTCGTCCTCCTCGGCATCGGCGACCACGCCCGCGCAAGCCGGGCCCGGAGGCGCTTCGGCGCGGCAGGGGCCTGCGAGAGGGAGCTCGAGAAGCTCAGGCGCCACTGGCACGGCCTGGTGGAGGTGCTCCAGGTGAAGACGCCCGACCCGGACTTCGACCACATGGCGAACGTCTGGGGCGCATACAACGCCCTGATCGCCTTCGAGTGGTCGCGCTCGTGCTCGCTCGTGTACACGGGCGACCAGCGGGACGGCTTCGGCTTCCGCGACACGGTCCAGGACATGCTCGGGGTGCCGGCGATGCTGCCCAAGCTCGTTCGAAGCCGCCTGGTGCTCATGCTCTCCGGGCAGGACTCGACCGGCGGGGCCCAGCCCGAGATACGCCCGTGGCTGCACGTGCCGGGCAAGATGAAGCCCACTCCGCGCGCCAACTACCGCAGCGATGACTGCCAGTGGTTCTTCAACACCGTACCGGCCTACGTCGCCGAGACGGGCGATGTGGCGTTCTACGACGAGGTCGTGCCCTACGCGGACCGGGGCCGCGCGACGGTATTCGGCCACCTGCGCCGGGCGCTCGAATTCAACCTGAAGAGGGCCGGACGCCACGGCCTGCCGTGCGGGCTGCTGGCCGACTGGAACGACTGCCTCAAGCTTGGCTACAAGGGCGAATCGGTCTTCGTGGCGTTCCAGGTGCGCCTCGGGCTCGTGACGTACGCGGAGATAGCCGAGCGCCTCGGCCGGCCGCGCGAGAGGCGGTGGGCGCTCGCCCACCTGGAGAAACTGGACCGCAGGATCGCGGCCGTCTGCTGGGACGGCCGGTGGTTCATCTGGGCGATAAGCGAGGACGGCGTCGTCTTCGGCACGCGCAAGGCCCGCGAGGGCAGGATCTACCTCAACACGCAGTGCTGGGCCGTCATATCCGGCGCGGCGACCCCGGCCCAGACGAGGCTCGCCCTGGGCGCCGTCAGGGAGCACCTGGCCTCCGAGTACGGCGTGGCGCTCTGCGACCCGCCCTTCTCGAAGACGTCGGTCGAGGTCATGCGCGCCGTGCTGTTCAATCCGGGCAACAAGGAGAACGGAGGGATCTTCAGCCACACCCAGAGCTGGGCGGTCCTGGCCGAGATCGCGGCCGGAAACGGCGACCAGGCGTACGCCTACTACCGGGCGTTCATGCCGTCCGCGCAGAACGACAGGGCGGAGATCCGCGAGATCGAGCCGTACGTCCATTGCCAGAGCACCCATGCGCCGACGTCGAAGAAGTTCGGCCGCTCGCGGATACCCTGGCTCTCGGGCACGGCCTCCTGGGCGCACTACACGGCGACCCAGCGCATCCTGGGGATAAGGCCGGAGGAGGGCGGCCTTCGGATCGATCCCTGCATCCCGAAGTCCTGGCCGGGCTTCTCCGCGGTGCGGGTCTTCCGCGGAAGGAAGGTGAACATCGAGGTCAGGAACCCGGCGGGAGTGTGCCGAGGCGTCAAGTCGCTCGAGGTCGACGGCAGGCGGCTCGACGGCAACGTCGTCCCCATGGCCCTCCTGAGGGACGGGGCGACGATCGCGGCCGAGCTGGGCTAGGGCGTCCCCGGCCGCGGACGGCGGGCCCGGGCGGGGAATCAGAGCCTCTTGTTCATCCTGCGCAGGCGCTCCGACATCACGGCCATCAGCTGCAGCGAGAAGAAGGGGGTCTGCTGCACGAGAAACAGGAAGCGCTTGCGGTCTATGCGGATCAGGGCCGCGTCGGTCCTCGCGATTGCCGTGCCGAGGCGGGGCCGGTCCTCCACCAGTGCCATCTCGCCGAAAACCCCGCCTTCGCCGACCGTCTCGACAGTCGTGCCCTCGACGATGATGTCGACGGTGCCGCTGACGACGGCGAACATGCAGTCGCCGCTGTCGCCCTCGCGGAACACGGTTTGGCCTGCGGCGAACGCCTCGGTCTTCTGGTCCTTGTCGAAAAGGTGGATCTTCATAGGTCCAGCGGTAGGGGGCGCCGGCCCCGCACTTTCTCGCGGGCCCGGAGCCCGGGTCAAGGCTTTCCCCCCGGCCCCGGCGGTCCGCCTAGGAGCCCGTTGCGCCCTGCGGGAGTGGAGACGACGCCCGAGAAGGACGCGGCAGGGCGCGGAGGTAGTCGTTGATCGCCACGGCGGCGTTTCGGGCGTCGCGCGCGACATCGGCGAGCGGCACCGGGCCGCGCACGACCGAGCCGCCGGCGAACACGCCCGGGATGTTCGTCATCAGCCTGGAGTCGACCGCCAGGTGGCCGCGGCCGTCCACCTTGAGCTGCGCGAACTCGTCCATCTGCGTCAGCTTCGGCGCCTCGAAGCCGTAGGCGACCAGGACCACGTCGGCCGGGACATCGAACTCGGAGTTCTCGACGGCCACCGCGCTGCGGCGCCCCGACGGGTCTACCTCGCCGGGTATCGTCCGCGCGCAGCGCACGTGCGTCACGTCTCCCACCTCGTTTCCGATGATGGCCTTGGCCTCGGCGAAGCACATGAAGCGGGCGCCCTCCTCCTCGGCGTTGGCCACATCGCTCGGGTTTGCGGGCATGTCCGTCCGGTCGCGGCGGTAGAGGCAGGTCGCGTCGCTGGCCCCGCACCGGATTGCCACGCGAAGGGCGTCGACCGCAGTCTCGCCGCCGCCAAGGACGACGATGCGCCGGCCGTACACGGAGACCGGGGGCGTCTCCAGCTTCGCGTCCGAGGTGTTGCGCAGCACGAAGGGATAGGCCTGGCGCACGCCGCGCAGCTTCGACCCCGGGATCTCCAGCCGGACGGGATTGGCGCGCCCGAGCCCGAAGAACACCGCGTCGAAGTCGCGCCGCAATTCGCCGAGCTTCAGGTCGCGCCCGCAGACCATGCCCGTGCGGAATTTCACCCCGCGCCGCGCCAGGAGGCCGACCCGCTTCTCGATGAGCTCGCGGTCCACGCGGAAGCCCGGCAGCCCGTTCACGAGCCGTCCGCCCGGCTTGTGGTAGGCGTCAAAGACCGTCACCGCGTGGCCCATGCGCGACAGCACGTCGGCGGCGACCAGCCCGCAGAGGCCCGAGCCGACAACCGCGACCCGGCGTCCCGTGGCCGCCTCGATGGGCGACTCGAACACGCCGTGGTTCCAGCCGTAATCCAGGAGGAAACGGCCGATGAAGCTGACCTGCACGGGGTCGGACTTGTCCGCGAGCACGCAGACCGCCTCGCACAAGCGCTCGCCCGCGCAGACGTGGACAAAGAGCTCCGGGATGATGCTGCTCGAGAACAGCAGTTCCGCGGCCTCCTTGTATTGTCTGTCCGCCGTCAGCCGCATGAGCTCCGGGATCGGCGTGTCGATCGGGCAGACCTCCACGCAGCTAGGGTTAGGGCACTGGATGCAGCGGCCGGCCTGCTCGGACGCCGTCGCCGCGTCGTAGGGACGATACGTCGCGCGGAAGTCCGTTATGCGCGCTCCGACGTCCCGCTTGGGCGTCTCCGCGCGCGCCACATCGCGCCACGCGTACTTGGGGTTCCGGTTTGGTGTGGGGTCACTTTGCATGTTCTTGGGATGCCCTAAAACTCCTGGCTGCGCCCTCCGGGGTCACCCCAGGGAGTGGACGCGGGCCCCCGCGGCGGCCGGGTTGCCCAATGGCCCGGCCCGCGACCGCTGTGTTTCGCGCGCCGCTGGCGGCCTTCTCCACGGGGGAGATGATTTTCACTTGGGCTATTTCTGCGGCTTATACTGCACTTACAATGTGCGTGGACCTGCATTGGTATTGCAATAAATATCGCTTATTTCATGCTGAATTAAGTTGGGTAGCAGCACTTCATAAGCCCCGCGGGATTCGGGCCCTATCAGCCCGGGTCAGGCGGCCAAAAACCTCAATGAAGCACTTTCCCCCGCCCAGTGTAGAGACCCCGCCTGCGGCGGGAAGGGCGGATGCCCATGCAAGGCCGCCCAGCGTGCAGGCCGACCTGCGCCCCGGGGCACCCACGAAGGTCCGGCGCACGATCAAGTACGAGTCCGAGCGGGTTAAGGGCTTCGGCCGGGAGGTCATGGCCGTACCGGGCTGCGACCAGCTGGTGCGCTGCATCCAGTGCGGAACGTGCTCCGGCACCTGCCCGCTAAGCGTGTACATGGACCACTCGCCGCGCCAGATCATGGCGCTCGTGCGCGCCGACTTCAAAGACGAGGTGCTGCGGAGCAACAGCATCTGGCTCTGCGCCTCGTGCTACGCCTGCACCGTCGAGTGCCCGAGGGAGATCCGCATCACCGACATCATGTACGCGCTCAAGCAGCGCGCGATAAAGGAGCGCATGTACCCGAAGCGCTTCCCGATCCCCGTGCTCGCCCGCGAATTCACGAACATGGTCAGCAAGAAGGGCCGAATCACCGAGACGCTTCTGGTGATGCGCCTGTTCATGAAGGCGAACCTGCTCGCGGTCCTGAGCTCGTGGCGCCAGGGCATCGGCCTTGTGCGCACCGGGCGCTTCGTGCTCCGCCAGGAGCGCATCGAGCACAGCGCCGAGCTCGCCGCGATGCTCGCCACGACCGACTCCCAGGCGGAGCCCGCCCCGAAGACCAACCAGGAGGCAGCATGATTTACTCCTATTTCCCAGGGTGCTCGCTCAAGGGCCTCGGCCGCGCGTACGAGGAGTCGCTGCTTCCCGTCATGCGCCATCTGGGCGTCGAGCTCGTCGAGCTCGAGGACTGGAACTGCTGCGGTGCGACCGCCTACATGTCTGTCGACGAACGCAAGGCCTGCGTGCTCGCGGCGCGCAACCTCGCCATCGCCGAGAAGGCCGGCCCGCACGACCTGGTGACGCCATGCAGCGCATGCTACCTGGTCCTCAACAAGACGAAGCACCAGCTCCAGGATTCGGAGCAGATGCGCGCCACCGTCCAGACCGCGCTCGGCACCGCCGGGCTCACCTACGCCGGCAACACGCCCGTGCGCCACCCCCTCGACGTGCTTGTGCACGACGTGGGGCTCGACGTCGTCAAGGAGAGGGTCGTGAGGCCGCTCACGGGCCTCAAGGTGGCGCCGTACTACGGCTGCCAGGTGGTGCGGCCCTACGCCACGTTCGACGACGCCTGGAATCCCACGACGATGGACCGGCTCCTTGCCGCGCTCGGCGCCGAGGTCGTCGACTTTCCCCTCAAGACCAAGTGCTGCGGCGCCAGCCTCACCGGGACGCTGCCCGAGGCCGGGCTGCGGCTGTCGTACATCCTGCTGAAGGAGGCCAAGCGCCGCGGGGCCGACGTGATCGCCACGATATGCCCGCTGTGCCAGTTCAACCTGGACGCCTACCACGACAAGCTCGCCAAGCGATGGGGGCCGGTGCGGATCCCGACCGTCTACATCACGCAGCTGATGGGCCTGGCATTCGGAATCCCGGCCGAGGAGCTGGGCCTGAACCGGTGCTTTGTCCCCATGAAGCCGCTGCCGGCGGCGCCGGCGCCCGCGCCGGCCTAACCCCGGAGGCCCGCCCGCCATGCACGACCCCAGCAACAACGGCGACGTACGCATCGGCTTCTACATCTGTCACTGCGGCCACAACATAGCTGGCATGGTGGACTGCCCCGCCGTCGCGCAGTACGTCGGCCGGCTGCCGGGTGTCGCCGTCTCGCGCGACTACAAGTACATGTGCTCGGATCCGGGCCAGGCGCTGATCGGGCAGGACATACGCGACCACGGGATCAACCGGGTGGTCGTGGCGTCGTGCTCGCCCCTGCTCCACGAACACACCTTCCGCAACGCGGTCGAGGCGGCCGGCCTGAATCCCTTCTTCTTCCAGATGGTCAACATCCGCGAGCACGACTCGTGGGTGCACACCGACCGCGCCGAGGCCACCGAGAAGGCGAAGGCCCTCGCCCACGCCGCCATCCGGCGCGTGCGGTTCCACCGCGCGCTCCAGACGACGAAGGTCCCGATACACCCCGACGTGCTCGTCGTCGGAGGCGGCATCGCCGGAATCCATGCCGCGCTCACGCTGGCGAACGGCGGAAAGAACGTCTACCTCGTGGAGCGCGAGCCCAGCATCGGCGGGCACATGGCGAAGTTCGACAAGACGTTCCCGACGCTCGACTGCGCCGCGTGCATCCTGACCCCCAAGATGTCGGCGGTGCGGGCGCACGAGAACATCACGCTCTGGACCTACTCGGAGGTGGTGAAGGTCGAGGGCTACGTCGGCAACTACACCGTGACCGTCCGGCGAAAGCCGCGCTATATCAACGAGGAGCTGTGCGTCGGCTGCCAGGAGTGCATCAAGGCGTGCATCTACAAGGAGGCGAAATTCCCCGACGAGTTCAACGTGGGCCTCAGCAAGCGCAAGCCGATCTACATCCCGTTCCCGCAGGCCGTGCCGCAGGTCGTGGTGATCGACCCGGAGCGCTGCCTCCAGATCAAGACGGGCAAGTGCAAGCGCACCTGCATCGAGGCGTGCGCGGACCGCCAGGCGATCGACCTGACGCAGAAGGAGCAGATCGTGCAGGTGAAGGTCGGCAACATCATCCTGGCGACCGGCTTCAAGCTCTTCGACGCGAAGCGCATCCCGCAGTACGGCTACGGCCGCTACCCGAACGTAGTTACGTCGCTCGAGCTTGAGCGCCTCGTGACGAGCTCCGGGCCGACCGGCGGCGAGGTCGTGCTGCGCGACGGCCGCGCCCCTAAGTCCGTCGGGTTCATCCTCTGCGTCGGCTCGCGCGACTTCAAGACGAACCGCTGGTGCTCGCGCACGTGCTGCATGCACTCGATGAAGCTAGCGCAGCTCGTTCGCGAGCACACCGGCGCCGACGTGACGATCTTCTACCTCGACATCCGCGCGCCGGGCAAGGGATGCGAGGAGTTCTACGACAAGTCGCTGAAGGACGGCATCCAGTTCGTGCGCGGCCGCGTCGCCGAGGTCACCGACTGGGCGCTCACGCCGGAGGAGGAGGGCAAGCTCGTGATCCGGGCCGAGGACACCCTCGCCGGCGTCGTCAGGCGCATCCCGGTCGACATGATCGTTCTGGCCGTCGGCATGGAGGCGCAGGCCGACGCGCAGCAGGTGCGCCGCCTCTTCAACATGAGCTGCGGGACCGAGGGATGGTTCCTGGAGAAGCACCCCAAGCTCGCCCCCGTCAGCACGTTCACCGACGGCGTGTTCATAGCGGGCTGCTGCCAGGGGCCGAAGGACATCCCGGACAGCATCGCCCAGGCGGGCGCCGCCGCGGCCGAGGCGATGGCTCTGATCGATCGCGGCTACATCGAGCAGGAGCCGAACACCGCCTACATCTCCGAGGAGGACTGCTCGGGCTGCAAGTCGTGCGTGCCGCTCTGCCCCTACAAGGCCATCGGATTCGACGAGGCGAGGCAGAAGGCGGTGGTCAACGCGGCGCTCTGCAAGGGCTGCGGCACGTGCGTTGCGGCGTGCCCGTCCGGCTCGATCCACCAGCACCTGTTCGAGGACGACGAGATCTTCAGCGAGATCGAAGGAGTGCTTGCCCATGCATGACCCGAACTGGCAGCCGCGCATCGTGGCCTTCTTCTGCAACTGGTGCACCTACACGGCCGCCGATCTCGCCGGCGTGTCGCGGATCAAGTACGCGCCGAACATCCGCGTGATCCGGCTCATGTGCTCCGGCCGGGTGGACCCGCAGTTCATCCTGACGGCGCTCGCCCAGGGCGCCGACGGCGTGCTGATCGGCGGCTGCCACATCGGCGACTGCCACTACTCGGAGGGGAACCTGAAGACGCTCCGCCGCTTCGAGCTTCTCAGGCGGATGCTGCGCGACATGGGCATCGAGGAGCAGCGCGTACGCCTGGAGTGGATCTCCGCCTCCGAGGGCGACAAGGTGCGCAGCGTCGTCGACGACATGGTCGGGCAGCTGCGCGCCCTCGGCCCGCTCGGCATGCCGCGCCGCTTCGAGGAATGGGACCGGGAACTGAATGTGCTAGAGGCCGAGGTCAACGGGGCGCAGGCGCCAGCCGGCGCGAAACCGGAGGCGGTCCATGCCTAAGCCAAAGATCGGCATCTACTGGTGCTCGTCGTGCGGCGGCTGCGAGGAGGCCGTGGTCGACCTCGCCGACGACCTCCTCGGGGTTGTCGAGGCGGTCGACATCGTCTTCTGGCCCGTCGCGATGGACTTCAAGAAGCACGACGTGGCCGCTATGCCGGACAAGTCGGTAATGGCCACGCTGCTCAACGGCGCGATCCGCACGAGCGAGCAGGAGGAGATGGCGCGGATGCTCCGGGAGAAGAGCCGGTACCTCATCGCCTACGGCGCGTGCGCCTGCAGCGGCGGCATCCCTGCGCTCGCCAACCAGTTCCCGCGCGAGCAGGTGATGAGATACATCTACGAGGAGACCCCGACCATGGCCAACGAGGGCCGTGTTCGCCCGCGGGCCGCGTCCCAAGACAACGGCCACGCGCTCACCCTGCCGGCTTTCCACAATGTCGTGCGGTCGCTCGACCAAGTCGTCGAGGTCGACTACTACATCCCCGGGTGCCCGCCGACGCCGAAGATAACCAAGGCGGCCATCGGGGCCCTGCTCGAGGGCAAGCTCCCGCCAAAGGGCAGCGTGCTCGCCCCGGACATCGCCCTGTGCGACCAGTGCGCCCGCAAGGCCAGCAAGCCCGCCGATCTGAGCTTCCAGGAGTTCAGGCGCCCGCACCTCACGGCGCTCGATCCGAAGAAGTGCTTCCTGGCGCAGGGCGTCGTGTGCATGGGCCCGGCGACGCGCGGGGGCTGCGAGGCCGCGTGCCTGCACGGCAACATGCCCTGCACCGGCTGCTTCGGGCCGACGTCGCGGGTCCGCGACCAGGGGGCGAAGATGCTGTCTTCGCTGTGCGCCAACGTCGAGGCTAGGGACGAGTCCACGGCCAGGGGCGTGCTCGATGGCATTCCGGACCCGGTCGGCACGTTCTACCGCTACGGCCTCGCGAAGTCGCTGCTCCGCCGCAAGGTCGACCTGCCCGCGCCCGAGGAGGCCGCCGCCCCGTGAACGCCGCCGCCCAGAAGGTGTGGAACGAGGCGGCCGGCCGCGCAGTGGCCGCGGCCAAGGCGGAGCACCGCCGCGTGACGATCGACCCCATCACGCGCCTCGAGGGGCACGGGAAGATCGACATCTTCCTCGACGAGGCCGGCGACGTGGAGCGGGGGTACCTCCAGATTCCGGAGCTTCGCGGGTTCGAGGTCTTCAGCATCGGCCGGCCGGCGGAGGATATGCCGCAGATAACGAGCCGCATCTGCGGCGTCTGCCCGACCGCCCATCACATGGCGGCGACGAAGGCGCTGGACGACCTCTACCAGGTCGAGCCGCCTCCGGCCGCGCGCAAGATACGCGAGCTGGTCTACAACTCGTTCATCGTCGAGGACCACGCGCTGCACGTCTACCTGCTCGGCGGCCCGGACTTCATCGTGGGGCCAGAGGCGCCCGCCGCGCAGCGCAACGTCCTGGGCGTGGCGAGCAAGGTCGGGGTCGAGGTCGTCAGAAAGGTCATCGCCATGCGCCGGCGCCTGCGCGACCTCATCGCCTACTTCGGCGGGAAGGTGATTCACCCGGTGCTCGGCCTGCCCGGCGGGGTGTCGAAGCCGCTCCTGCCGGAGGACCTGGCGCCGTTCAAGGCACTCGCCGCCGACGCGCTCGAGTTCTCCCAGTTCACGCTGCAGGTCTTCAAGGACTTGGTGCTGAAGAACGCGGGCTACATGGCGCTGATCACGGGCGACACGTACACCCACCGGACCTACTACATGGGCCTTGTCGACGCCCAGGACAGGGTGAACTTCTACGACGGACTGATCCGGGTCGTCGATCCGTCCGGCAAGGAATACGCGAAGTTTCCCGCCCGGCAGTACCGCGACTTCATTGCGGAGCACGTCGAGCCGTGGAGCTACATGAAGTTCTGCTTCCTGAGGCCGCTCGGGTGGCACGGCTTCGAGGAAGGGCCGCAGGGCGGGATCTACGCGGTGGCGCCGCTCGCGCGCCTAAACGCATCGGAGGGTTTCGCCACGCCGCTCGCGCAGCAGGCCCGCGACGAGTTCTTCGCCGCGCTCGGAGGCCCGCCGGTGCACCACACGCTCGCGACGCACTGGGCGCGCGTCATCGAGATGGTTGCGGCCGCCGAGCGGATGGTCGAGCTCGTCGGCGACCCGGAGATCACCAGCGCGGACATCCGCTCGATCCCGACCAAGACGCCGACAGTGGGGATCGGCGTCGTCGAGGCGCCGCGCGGCACGCTCTTCCACCATTACGAGACCGACGAGCGAGGCCTCGTCACCAAGGCAAACCTCATCGTCGCCACGCAGAACAACGCCGCGCGCATCGCGATGAGCGTCGAGAAGGCGGCGAAGGGCCTCATCAAGAAGGGCGCGGTCTCCGAGGGCCTGATGAACATGGTCGAGATGGCCTTCCGCGCCTACGATCCGTGCTTCGGCTGCGCCACGCACGCGATGCCCGGCCACCTGCCGCTCCGCGTCCACATCTACGACCGCGACCGAAAGCTTATCCGCGAATTGGTGCAGGGGTAGACCCCTGCTGGTGTGGGTGCGGGGAGTCGAACCGCGATTACTCCTAAGGTGTTGGTAAGTAGATGTAACCGTTGGTGGATTACGAGTGGACAAAGCTAACGTAAGGTGACCGCCGCTACGTTCTATTACACTCATGAACCTCACCGACACATCTGTCTATCCCCGCAAAGATTCTCCTTACTGGTGGATTAAATACTGGTGCCCTCGCCAGATGAAATGGCGTGTCAAGGGCACAGAGCACCGCCGTGACGACGCTCAAGGTTTCAATACAGCTCTTGCCATAGCCCGTGAGCTTTCAGCCGACGAAGCGGACCGCCACTGTGTAAAGTGAAAAAGCCGAAGCCTTGGCCAGAGATAGCGAATTCATTTCGTGAAAGAATCTATCGAAGGATGCAGCAAAGACCGTCCATATGATTCTACGGGACGCTGCGGAGACTTACCGGAGCCCCACCATTGACCGGCGGCTTACCAGCACGAAACCAATCAGCGATAATGAAATAAGCGCAAGCGTGTTGGCTGTGTCGGGCACCGAACCCGACAAATCCGAAGGGGGGATGAACGACTGATTGTAATCAATGCCGCTCGCGGAAGTAATCTCTGGAATCGGAATCGGGTTGCCGGCTTCATCGAATGCCGCTGTTATGCCTCCCCAAGCAACGGTGCCTTGGAACGCATCACTGTAGAATGCAAATACGTCGTCCGAAGGTGAGTACGCGGGCATATCGGATGCAAATGCTCGAGCCGCAAGACCTATTTGCATGTATAAGACATAGCTTTGTCCGTTCACAATCGTATCCGTCTGAGTTACTATACTCTCGTCAAAAGCAGCAGATGAGCCACCCACATCATATCCACCAACCAACTGGTAAGACATGGGTTGAGAGCCCATCGCCGCCTCCAGCCCCACAGTGACTCCTCCGCCAGCATTGGCATGCGCGATCTGAGAGCCTTCTGTAGGGGCAACATCCAGAGACACCTTCCCAAATATGCCATAAGTCTGATGGATTTTTAAAACCATCCCGATAGGAAATTGCGCCAAGTCGTAGGTCAGGGTGTCTTTATATGTCACTTGGACATTGCCTTGAGCCACTCCAGAGTCGTCGCCAGTAGCTTGGGCTTCACCGCCTAAGACTGCGCCAATAAGGCCACCTTTCACCACAGCGCCCGCGCTCGCGGTAACATCGAGAAATGGGCCAGCCTCCGTACCTATACCGAAAGCCCCTAATTTATCAATCGATCCGATGCCTTGTGGATCGTCAAAGCTACTATCACCTACCGTATATTGGCTTTCGGCCGTCAGTGTGACAGATGTATTTGGCTGACCGGCTAAAGCTGATCCGATTACAAACGCTAATCCTAACCCTGCTGTTAGGTGTTTCATAGTCGTACGGGTTGAAGTGGCACCGAATCGAATCCCGCCTAAAATCGAGCACAAAACAGACCATGCGATGAACCGATGCACCAATGCCGTCCATCTCATGCCATAATAACGCAATAGAGACGAATTCTTACTGTGCGGGAAAGTGCTGTTATCCTATGGCCGGCGGCCTTTTGTAAAGAAAAGCGACGGAATCCCCGGGTTTCCGCGCTAACGGATCCGACGCCTTCGCCTGTCACGCCTCCTGCTGGAGTAGGCGGCGCGCCATCCGTCGCGAGCAGAAGCATTCAATGTTTGACCTAGCAGTTACGTTCTAACTACGGTGTCTTGTAACTTGTTCTCCACTAGTTGGTGCGGGTGCGGGGAGTCGAACCCCGATTTCAAGCTTGGGAAGCTCACGTGATAGCCGTTATACTACACCCGCGGCCGGAGGAGGTTTCTTCTACGCGGCGTTCACCAACGGTCAAGCTCGCTGCGATGAGGCTGCCGCTTAAGTTAGGACGCCGCCAGCAGGGTTCGCCCTCGCTTTTCCCACCCGCCGCGGCTGGCCTTTGAGCGTCGAGCTGCCCAGCGGCCTTGAATTGCCGATCCGCCAACGAGCCGGCGCGGATACGGCGATGCCTTCATGGGCAAACTGCCAATCAGACCGAACGGGGTCTCTTCATTAATTCCCTGGGCCGAAGCGGCATCCCGGGCGCCAAAGATCAATCTCTGCTCGCTGGACTAGGATCAGAGCCTCCGGGTCCACGGGACGCCCTATCCGCCCGATAAGGGTCCCGCGCCCTGGCCCGCGGTCGAATGTCCCCGCCGCCCCGGCCAGGTCTCCGGGCGCTCCCAGAAGGCGTCGGTCCTGCCCCCGTAGTATCCCGTCAGGACCCGGTCCATCACCCGGGAGGTGCGCCTCGCGGACTCGCCCGTGCTCGGGCAGACGCCGCGGCCGAGCAGGTCGTCGACCACGCTCTGGATGAGCGGCTGGGCGACGTGGGGAGGGTAGGGCAGGTCGAACGCCTGCGCCCCCGTGGACCGGTCCAGCCTCAAGGGCTCCGACCGGAAGACGGGGAACGTGATCTCGCCGTCCGTGCCCGCGATGCGCATCGTGTCGTCTCGCATGGCGCTCGCGAAATTGCACGCCATCGAGCCGGGCGCCCCGCCGGCGGTGCGGAAGCTGAGCGCGACCGTGTCCTCCGGCGCGTAGGCTGAGGCCACGTTCGCTGCCGTGCCCGAGATGTCAGTCAGGGGCCCGAGGAGGTAGTCCAGGAGGTCGAGCGCGTGCGAGCCGAGGTCGAGAAAGTGGCCCGCCCCGGCGACCGCGGCGTCCGTCCGCCACTGATCGCCCTTTCGGTGGAAGGGCTCGGCGATCCGGTACGAGACCGCCGTGACCCGGCCGAGGACGCCCGACCTGAGCAGCTCCTCGACCTTGAGGAAGCAGGGCAGCCTGCGCCGGTAGTAGGCGACGAAGAGCGGCAGCTTGGCCCGCTCGAAGGCCTCGACCATGGTGTCGCACTCGCCCGCGTGGCGGGCCATCGGCTTCTCGATGTAGGCGGGCTTGCGCGCCGCGGCCACCGCGAGGGCGTACCCCGCGTGGGTGTCGGGCGGCGTCGCGATGTACACGGCGTCGACGCCCGGGTCGGCGATGAGTTCGTCGGCGTGGTTATACCAGCGCGCCACGCCGTGGCGCTTCGCGTAATCGGCGGCCAGGGTGCGCGTGCGGCGCATCACCGCCACAAGCTGAGAGTTCGCCGCCTTCTGGAAGCCCGGCCCGCTCTTCACCTCGGTGACGTCGCCGCAGCCGATGATGCCCCAGCGCACCACGGCGCGGCCCGCGAAGTATCCTGATCCTGGCATTGCACGGAGACTCGGCCAAATTGGGCCCCCGGGCGCAACCACAGTTTTCTGCGGGAGGCGCCCTCGGGCAGGGGCGCAGGCCGGGGAATTCCCGGGGGCGGGCAAGATTGTCCTTGATTAACTATACTAAATGGACATGTCTAACACCATGCAGACCCCCTTCGCAGCCCTAATCCTCGCGGCCGCGTTCCAGGCGACCGACGTCCTCGGCTGGCTCTTCACCCTGGGGCTCGCTGGATCGGTCTGGCAGGGGATCAAGCACGCGCAGCGGGCGTACCGCGCCCAGGACAAGCAGGACAAGCTCGAGGAGGCCGCGTGGGCGATCGGGATACCCGCCATCTCCGCGGGCGTCTACTGGTTCTCGATAAGGATTGGGATCATCAGCCCCGTGTGGACCCTCGGCAGCCTGCCGGCCTGGTGAGTGCGGCCGCCCCCGATGGAGACTCCCACCGATCCCGAGGAGCCTGCGCTTCCCTACACGCCGAGCAACACGGGCCGGCGGGCCAGGGTGGGATACCTGGGCTTCGACGGGGTCGGCTTCAACGCGCTCTGGCCCCTATTTGCGGGGCTCGTCGCCAGCATCGCGCTGGCGCTCGACTTCTTCCTGGTGGACGGCGCCGCGGCGGGCCACTGGCCCGCGAAGACCGCTGGCGCCGCGCTGCCGTTTGCCGCCGGGTTCGCCTACCTGCGCTTCCTTGTCGCCGGCAGGCCACCGCACTTCAAGGGAGACCTCTGGGCGACGGTGCTCGGCCTGAGGCTGGACCTCGCGGATCCGCCGCTGCGCTACCTGCCGATATGCCCGCGGATCGTGGTGCGGCCCGCCGCGGCGACCGGCCCTGGGCGCGCCGGCGACCTGCGCCATCCCATGGAGGGCGCGGCCGGCCGCGCCAGGTGAGGGATATTCCATGGCGCGGACGTTCCCGATCGGCTGGTTTGAGCGCGACATGCTCTGGTGGGGGGCCGCTCTCGACTCGCGCACCTGCCTGTCCCGGGGCGCGCGGGTCGAGGTGCCCGACCTGCGAAGCGCGGACAACCGCACCATCCTTGACCTCCGCCGCCAGAACGCGCACCTGCTCGCCGCCGTGGGGCCGACGGCCTCGCTCCAGGTGCACTGGACGGTGGAGGACGATTTCGAGGGCGCGCTCGAGGCCTATTCGCGCAGGAAGCAGGCGGGGTCGCCCTGGTGCCGGAGAACCTGCGCGGTGAGGCGCGCGTTCTACGAGCAGCGCCTGGCGGAGGGAAGCCTCAGGCGCGAGCGGGTCCACGTCTACCTCGGCCGGCGGTGCGGGGGCCTGCGCGCGGCCGACGTCCGCTCGGTCGCCTCGTGCGAGGCCTTCCTCGGCCAGGCCGCCGCCGGCCTCGACGCCCAGCTGCGCATGCTGGCGATGGTCCATCCGCTCGGCAGGTGGGCGCCGATGGACAGCCGGGCGCACGCCCTTCACCTGAGGAAGTTCCTCAACCCGAGCCTGGCCCGGATCCTCTCGGCGCCCGGGGACGGGGGCATGGGCGGATTCGACGAGAGCAGGTCCGTCCGGGCCAACTGCCTGAGGAGCGACCTGGAGGCGTTCGCCTCCGGAAGGGCGGGGGAGCGCGCCAGCCTCCTCTACTTCGACGGGAACTACCACGCGATCTTCGTCATGCGGGAGCTCCCTAGGGGCACGAGGCCCGGCATGCTCCTTCCGGTGCTCGACTCCGTGAGCCGCGGCGCGTCGATCACGCTCGCCATCCACCCCGTGCCGGTCGGCGGCGAGATCGAGCGGCTGCGCCGCGAGATAGACGAGCTCAGCGCGTTCCTGACGGACCGGCGAGCGGCCGGCGTCGAGAACGACATCCGCCTGCGGCACGGGCGGATCGACTCGCTGCTCTCCGCGGTCACCATTCCGTTCAACCTCCTCTTCGTCGTCCGGGTGTGGGCGGACACCGCCGAAGGCATCGCCGCCAAGTCGCTCGCGATGCGGACCGCCCTGCAGGGAATCGACGGAGCCGAGTTCCTGCAGGTCAACAACGCGGCCCAGGCGCGGCACCTCTTCTACGAGACGATCCCCGGCAACCTCGGCGGCTCCTACCGCGGCTGGGACATATACGTCGAGAACCACAACCTCGCCGACCTCATGCCGGTCTCATCGACGTTCACGGGCCACCTCGACGAGGCGCAGGCGCTCTATGACAGCCCGGGACGCAGCGTCGTCGGCGTGCGCCTCGTGACCCCGAACGGGACGCCTCAGCACTCGGTCGTCGTCGGCGTGAACGGTTCGGGCAAGTCCGCGTTCCTCATGGACCTCATGAGCCAGGCCGACTGCGACTGGGCCTACCGGTTCTACCAGGAGGAGGGGATGGCGTTCGCGACGCAGGCCCAGCTCTGCGGGATGAAGAGCCTGATCCTGCGCGAGTCGGGCGACTGCACCCTCAACCCGTTCGACACCCTCGGACTGCCCCTCACGTCGGCCGCCGTGTCGAGGGTGGTCAGGACATGCATGAGGCTCGTCGGCCTCTCGAGGGACGACGACCGCAACAGGCGCCGGGAGGGCCTCATCGGGGAGTACGTGCGCAGCCATTTCGAGGACTGCGCCGATGACTGGAAGAACGCCGACGAGGGGCGCTGGAGCGCCGTCGCGAGGCGCGCGCTCGCGGCGGACCGCCTGCGGGCGGAAGGCGACGACTTCCTCGACGGCCATCTCGCCCTGCGCGAGCTCGAGCGGGCGGACCCCGCCGCGGCCGGCGAGCTCGTGGCGGCCGCGAGCGAGGATGACGTGGTGCGCCAGTCGATCCTGCCGGCGGGCAGGCGCAACGTGGAGTCGCTGGCGTTCACCCTGTTCTCGGCCGCGGACTATCCCCGGTTCGACGGCCTCGTCTCCCTCATGAGGCACGGCCGCCTGCCCCACCACCGCAGCGCGGGCGTCGCCGGCGAGCTCGACTTCCTCTCGTCCGAGCTCGCGAAGGGGCTGAGGGCCGGGGGCGTCGTGGGTTCATTCATCGACGGGCCGACCAACATCGAGGTCCGGGGCGCGGGCCTGCATTTCGACACCAGCCGCCTGCCGGAGGGGCTCCTCAAGGACCTGGCGGGCTTCGTGGTGTTCGACCACGTGCGCCAGCACATCCTCGCGCTGCCCAGGGGCGCGTCCAAGGTGATGGTCCTCGACGAATTGCGAAGAATCCTGCTCATCCCCGGCGCGACCGAGTTCGTGAAGGAGCTGCTCGCGCAGATGCGGAAGTACCGCTGCGTCTTCATCGGGGCCTTCCAGGAGCCCTCGCAGATCGACGACATCGACCCGGCCCTCACCGACCTCCTGTTCGGGCAGTGCAAGCAGTACTTCCTGATGCGCCAGAACAACGCGGACCAGGTCCGCAGGATCGCGCGCGCGATCGGGCTTCCCGGCGCCGCCCAGCGGGCGATCGTCCAGCATCCCCTGGTCGAGCACCAGGCCGGCGGGCGAAAGGCGGCCTATCTCACGTACTTCTCGCGGGAGTCCTCGGCGCCCGTCTGCGGGACCGTGCGCGTCGAGGTCGACCCGGCGATGCTCTATGTCGCCGAGTCGTCCGGCGCGGTGTTCGACAGGCGGATGAAGGCGCTGGGGCGGTACCCCTCGGTCTACGAGGGCGTGCTCGCCGAGGCGGGTGGGGGGGCCTCGTGACGCGCCCGGCGATCGCGGCGGCGTCGCTCCTGCTCGCGGGGTGCGGGTCCGCGCCCGGCGCGGCGCACAGGGACGCGGTCGACCAGGGCTACCTGCTCGGGGCCGCGGACGCGGTCAAGCAGCTGTACTGGGCCAAGCAGGCCCTCGAGGCGCCCTGCGCGCAGAGGCCGGCGGGAAGGACCGAGTACTACATCTGGGAGGAATCGGGCGCGGCGCGCGACGGCCGCAAGCTCGCGCCCGAGACGGTCGCCGTCCCGGTCTTCGTCCCCGCCCCGGCGCCGGGCCCGTGAACCCCCCGCCGCAACGCCTCGCGAGCGCCCTGGCTGCCGCGGCGGCGGCGCTCTGCGCCCCCCAGCCGTCGCAGGCCTTCCTCGGCGTCGCGGACACCTCGTTCGTGACCGTGATCGCCAACCCCGCGGAGGCCGCGAACTGGGCCGCCGAGATCGGGCGGCTGAGCGACCAGCTGGCCGCTGCCAGGGCAACCCTCCAGACCGTGTCCGACCTGCGCGCGTTCGCCGGGGACCCGAAGGCGGCCGTCGGCGCGCTGCGCGACCTCTCCGGCATCACGGGCGTCATCGCGGAACTCTCGTCCGGCGTCCAGACGCAGGCCGACCTGCTGCGGGCGTGGCGGGCGGCGGGCTCCGCCCAGCGCCTCCTCGACGCGGCCGCGCTCCTGGAGGGCGCCGGCCCGGGCGCCACGATGGGGGTGTTCGGCCGGCCGCAGGCGCGCGACCTGCGCCTGTACGACGGGTTCGCCTTGGACCTGGGCGCCTCGCAGCAGGTCCGCAGGCAGATCTCGGACGAGCAGTCGGCGCGGACCTCCCTGGCGTCGGAGCTCGCCTTGGCCTGGGCCCAGTTCAGGGCGGCGCCCACCGAGTCCAGCAAGCAGGCGATCCTGACGGAGATAAGCCAGCTCCAGTCCCAGAACCAGGTGATGGACACCCGCAGGCGGGCGATTCTGGACGACGTCGCCCTCGCGGACCGACAGCAGCGGACCGAGGCCGGCGTGCGCTCCAGGGCCGCGGACGAGCAGGGTCTCGCGGAGTCCGCGCTCCTCAACTCCGCTGTAGAGGGGCGGGCCCGGAACGCCGAGGCCCAGAGGGTCTCGACCCTCCAGAAGGCGGCGCCCGCGCCGGCGGAGGCCGACTACTCGGGGCTGAGGATGTGGACCACCGCCGACACCGAAGGGGGGTCCAATTGAGCCTGCCGACAGCCGACCTGCCCGCATCGGACCTGCTGGACGTGTTCAATTCCTACGACGGGAACGTCCTCTTCCGCGGGCTCACGGAGGGGATCGGCGGCCAGCCGGCCGTCCTCGGGAGGATCGGCTGGATCTTCACGGGCTTCGGCGCCCTGTTCGCGCTCTGGGGCTTCGTCCTGAGAACCCAGGGCTCTCCCGGGGACGGCAAGATGGGCGAGATTGCTAAGACCTGGGTCGTGATCGCGTTTATGCTGGGCGGGCCGCTGCTCATGCGGGCGGCCATGCAGGGCGCCGACGCGGTCTACGCCTCCTCGGCGGGCGCCCCCGGCAACCTCACCGCGGCCTGCGTCAAGGCCGCCTATGCCATGCCCGAGCTTTCGGCGCTCTTCGACATACTGAGGAAGGACGCCCTGTCGCAGGGCGCGGCGCCCCAGGACGGCGCCGGGCAGCGGCGGAGGGCGCTCATCGACAGCGCCAATGACGGAAGCGTCCTCGGCTACCTGGAGGCGTTCGGGGCAGCCGTCTGGGACACCGCGTCCGACTATGCCTCCGAGGCCGGGCGGACGTGGACCGGTGTGGTCAGGATGGCGGCCCTGGCGACCGGGTTTGGGTCGGCGATGCTCAAGTGCCTGCTGATCGCCGCGACCATCCTCCCGGTCTACTTCCTGCTCCTCGCTGCGGCGGCACTCGTCTGGTTCATGGAGCAGCTAAGGTACTTCTTCGCGGTGTCCGGCGCGATGATGCTTCCCCTATTCACGGGGATGTTCTCGCTGCCCGCAGGCCATCCGAACCGCCAGGCGGCGCAGGGCTACGTCATGAACATGGTGTCGGTCGCCCTCTGGCCTGTGGCCTGGGCCATCGGCCACACCGGCACGATCGCCCTCTATGACGCGCTGGTCTCGCTGATAGCGGGCACGAGCCGTGTGCCGGACATCGCGGGGGCGCTTGCCTGGGGCTCCATCAGCTCCGCCAGCCCCACCGAGGCCCAGCTGGGGGCGATGGAGGCCGCACTCGGCAACTGGTTCATGGGCAACCTGACGGCGCTCCTCGCCATCCTGGTGGGAGGGCTGGGCTTCGGCCTCTGGGTGGCGAGCGTGTGCATCCTCGGGCCCGTCTTCCTGCACAAGCTCCTGGCGACGGGGGCCCTGTTCGCGGCCCAGGCGGCCGGGTCGGCGGGCAGGCAAGGCGCCGCTGCGGGGCGGCTCGCGGCGCACGCCATCCATTCGGCGGCCTTGGGAGGGGGATCCGGCCTGCTGGCCCAGGGGCCTGCGGCCGGCGAGCGCCTCGCAGGCGCACGGGCTGCCGAGGCCGGGCCCTTTGGCGGCGGCGCCTCCTGGCCCGGCGCGGCTGCGCAGGTCGCCGAGGCGAGCATGGCCGGCGCCGCCCGCAGCATCGATGATTCGGGTGGCAAGGCGGCCCCGCGTGTGTGAGAAACCGGGCGTGCCTTTGCCCCGGATCATCCAACGCGCGTCCGCTGGGGCGGAGCGGCTGCTCGACCGAGTCCTCTGCGTCCTCGGGGCGGTACTGTTCTCCCAGCTCCCGGAGTTCATGCAGCAGTACCTGCAGAGGCTGGGGGGGGCCCTCGAGGAGGCCCGTGCGCAGCTGCAGCACTTCAAGGATGCCGCGTCGAGGTCGGGAATGTCCCTGGATCAGCTCATTTCGAGCGCCGGGCAAGATCCGGACCCCGCAATTGGCCGGATGGGCGCCGTTGTCCGCTCCCTGGTTGCGCGGGTCGATGAGTTGGCGGCCACCGAGGCGGCGCTTAGCCACGCGTCGGCCTGGAGCCGTCCGTTCGTGTTCGCGGCGCACCTTTACCCGGGCATGGCCAGGGCGACTCTCGAGAGGTTCAAGCCCGCCGTGCCGGCGACGGCCGAAGGGCTCGTGTACGCCGCCGCGGGAATGATCGTCGTCCTCGCAGCGTACCACCTGGGAGTCCGCGAGCCCGTGGCGCGCCGGCTCGCGAGGAGGGCGGCGGCGCGGGGGGCGCCGGGATCCTGAGCGGCCCGGGCGTCAAATCCGTGGACAGACCGGGCGCCGGCGGCCAAGTTGTGACGCAGAGATGCCCGACACCCTCAACGTCAGCCTAGGCGACCGCTCGTACGAGATCCTCTTTTCGGAGGACCTGGCCGCCGAGGTGCGCGCCGAGGCCGCCGGCCTGGCTGGCCGCGGCAGGCGGTTCGCGGTCGTGACCGACGCCAATGTCGCCCGGGCCCAGGAGGCCGCCCTGCGCGCGCTCTTCGCCGGCGTCCCCACCCACGTCGTGCCGGCCGGCGAGGAGTCCAAGTCGGTGGCGGAGCTCGGCCGCACGCTGGAGTTCCTCGCCACCCAGGGCCTCGACCGGACGGGGGCGCTCTTCGCGGTCGGGGGCGGCGTCGTGGGGGATCTGGCAGGCTTTGCCGCGGCCGCCTACCTTCGCGGAGTCGACTACTTCCAGGTCCCGACGACGCTCCTCGCGATGGTGGACAGCTCGGTCGGAGGAAAGACGGGCGTCAACCTGGCGGCCGGCAAGAACCTCGCTGGCGCCTTCCACCAGCCCCGCCGGGTGTTCATCGCGACCGGCTTCCTTCGGACCCTTCCGGCGCGCGAGTTCGCCGCCGGGACGGCCGAGGTGATCAAGTCCGCGCTCCTCGCCGACAGGCCGCTCTTCGAGTCGCTCGAGAACGCGCCCCTGGCGGCGGGGGACCGCAGGCTCCCCCCGACCATCCGCCGGTGCTGCGCGATCAAGGCGCGCCTCGTCGAGGCCGACGAGAGGGAGCGCGCGGACGAGGGCGGACGCGCCCTCCTCAACCTCGGCCACACCTTCGCGCACGCCGTCGAGCGGGTCGCGGGCTACGGTTCGTACCTCCACGGGGAGGCCGTCGCCGTCGGCCTCTGCGCGGCCGCGCGCCTCTCCAGCCGCCTCGGCATGATCGGCGCCGCGGACGCGGCCCGCGTGGAGTCCGCGGTCTCGGCCCACGGGCTCCCGACGAGGCTCCGGCGCGCCCTGGGGACCTCCGGCCTCATGGCGGCCATGACGCGCGACAAGAAGGCGCGCGCGGGCACCGCGCGCTTCGTGCTCCTCGAGTCGCTGGGCAGCGCCGTCGTCCGGGCGGACGTGCCGGGCGAGGCGGTCGAGTCGGTCTGGCGCGAGGTGGGGGCCGCCTGAGCGCAGGGAGAAAATTCGTGTGTTCCGCCGCGCCCCGCGTTAGGACTTGATGCATGTCCGCCATCGACGAAGGCATTGTCAGGGAGTTCTTCGAGCAGAACGGATTCTTCGTGCGCCAGGTGCGCAAGTACCAGGTCCAGGCCCGGCACAAGATGGCAGACGAGGAAATCGACCTGCTGGTCCACAACCCCTCTTGGCGCAAGGGCAGCCGAAAGCCAGACTTCCTGCTCTTCTCCAAGGAGCTGCAGTTCGTACACCAGGCCGTGGTGGCGGTGAAACCCTGGCACACCGAGGTGTTCACGCCGGCGATGCTCAAGGGCTCGCCGGAGATATTCGGCTTCCTCGAGCAGAACGTCCTCAAGCTGGCGGCCCGGCTCTTTCCCGGCGCGAGCGACGAGATCGGCGGCGCAGTCACCAAGATCCTCGTCCTGCCCGCGCTCCCCACGGCCGAGCCCTTCCGCTCGCAGAGCGTCGCCCTGCTCAAGGAGCGCGGCGTCGACGCGATCATCTCCTTCCGCGCGATGCTCCTCGACCTGATCGAGAAGATCGACGCAAACCGCAACTACGGCAAGAGCGACACGCTCCAGGTGATCAGGGTCCTCAAGATCTATGACCTGCTGAAGGACGCCCAGCTGGACCTGCTCTCCGAGCGCGTGCAGTCGGCACGCAGGGCCCGCGCCGCGCAGGACGGCGCGGGGGAGGACTAGGCGTCCTCGAGGGGCCCCGATACATTCTCGCGCCAGCTGCCGCCCATCGTGAAACCTGCCCCTATGACCCAGTCCATCCACCCCACGGCGATCGTCGAGCCCGGAGCCGAGCTCGGGGAAGGGTGCGTCATCCACGCGGGCGCCATCGTCAGGAGGGGCGCCATCCTGGGCGAACGGGTCGTCGTCCACCCCTACGCGGTTGTCGGCGGCGACCCCCAGGTCATACGCTTCGACCCCGCGACGCCGTCGGGCGTCAGGGTGGGGGCGGGCACGGTCGTGCGGGAGTTCGCGACCGTCAACCGGTCGACCGCCGAGGGCGGCCAAACGGTCGTGGGAAGCAACTGCCTGCTTATGGCCTGCTCGCATGTCGCCCACGACGCGGTCGTCGGCGACAACGTCGTCATCGCCAACGCGGTGCTCATTGCCGGCCATGTGGCCGTCGGTGACAACGCCGTCCTCGGCGGAGGGTCGGCCTACCACCAGTTCACCCGTGTGGGCGAGGGATCAATCATCGGGGGCCTTGCCCGGATCACCATGGATATCCCCCCCTTCGTCATGGCCGCCGAGCGCGACGAGGTGGCGGGCCTCAACCTGGTCGGGCTCAGGCGGCGCGGGGTCCCCCGCGAGACGATCCGCGAGCTGAAGGAGGCGTTCCGGCTCGTCTACGGCAGCCCCGGGAACATCCGCGCCGTCGCCTCGCAGGCGCTGGCGACGGGCTCATTCAAGTCCGCCGAGGCTGCGCGCTTCCTCGGGTTCATCACGGCCGGGACCCGAGGCATCGCGCGGACCCGGCGCGCCGGGCAGCCCTCGGAGGACGAGGAGTGACCGGAAGACCGGGCCCCTTGACCGAGAGGATCGCGGTCACCTGCGGGGACCCCGCAGGGATCGGGCCCGAGATCATCGCCGCCTGGCTCGCCTCGAATCCGTCCGAGGCGCGGGGGATTGAGGTCATCGGGCCGGCCCGCTGGCTCGCGGCGCTCCCGCCGGGACCCGGCAGGATCGCCGTCGGGCTCGATGACTACGAGGCCCGTCCGGGCCGCCCGGACGGCGAGAGCTCGCTCGTGGCATGGGCGGCGCTCGAGCGGGCCGCCGGCCTGTGCCGGTCGGGCGAATGCGCGGGGGTGGTCACGGCCCCCGTCAGCAAGCAGAGGATGGACGCGATAGGATGGAAGTTCCCCGGGCACACCGAGTTCTTCGCCGCGCGGTGGGGCGGGGAGCCCACCATGGCGTTCTGCGGGGGGAGGCTGCGGATCGCGCTCGTGTCCTGGCACATCGCGCTGCGGGACGTGCCCGCCTCGCTCACCGCCGCGAGCATCGGGCGGACCGTGGCCGCCGCGGACGAGCTCGCGCGCTCGGACGAGGTGGCCGCTCCGCGGATCGGGGTGTGCGGCCTCAACCCGCACGCGGGCGAGGGGGGGGTCATCGGGACCGAGGAGCGCGACACCATCGACCCGATCCTGGACGGCCTGCGCGCGCGCTACCCCGGGCTCTCCCGATGCCAGCCCGCCGACACTCTCTTCGGCAGGCAGCTGCGCGGGGAGTTCGACGTCTCGGTGGCGCTCTACCACGACCAGGGCCTTGGGCCGCTCAAGGTGATCGACTTTGAAAACTCGGTGAACGTGACCCTCGGGCTCCCCCACGTCCGCACGAGCCCCGACCACGGCACGGCGTTCGGCCTCGCGGGCACGGGAACGGCGAACCCGCGCAGCTTCAGCAACGCGGTCGCGGTCGCCCGGCGCTTGATTCGCGCCCGCATTGGGCGATAGTCTTGCCGAGATGCCCGAAGCGCCCGCCCTTGCCCCGCCGCCGGCGCCTCCCCTGGTCAGGGAGGGAGGCGAGAGCCTTGTCCGCCTCACCGAGGCGGCCGGCGCCAAGGTGCGCGCCCTGGCGGCGCGAGAGGGCCAGGGCGACCTCCTCCGGATCGCGATCACGGGCGGAGGCTGCAACGGCCTGAGCTACAAGCTGAAGTTCGCCTGCGCGCCCGGCCGGGGCGACATCCTTGTCCGGTCGTCGGGGGTGGCCGTGCTCGTGGACGCGAGGACCGCGCTTTACCTGAAGGGGACCGTGGTGGACTACTCCACGCAGCTGATTGCCGGGGGCTTTAAGTTCTCCAACCCGAACGCGAAGGCGAGCTGCTCCTGCGGCGAGAGCTTCAGCGTTTAGGTGTTGTATTCGAGGCGGCTTCAGGCGAGCGTCCCCTGACCTTACACCCGCAGATGCGTAATTATTGATGGCCATACCGACTCCTTCGGCCGCCCCAGGCGGCAACCGCTCAAGCGGTCAATTCCAGCGCCGCAACAACGATCCGTTCGCGAGCATCCGACGCAACCACCGCATAAAGGTCCCTCAGGTGCGGGTGATCTCACCAGAGGGCAAGCAACTCGGGATCCTGGACACGCCGAAGGCGGTCAACCTCGCCCTTGAGGTCGGCCTTGACCTGGTCGAGGTGGCGCCGAACGCAACGCCCGTGCCCGTCTGCCGGATCATGGACTTCGGCAAGTACGTCTACGAGGAGCAGAAGAAGCACTCCCACGCCCGGTCGACCGCGAGCAAGATCAAGGAGATCGAGTTCACGGCGCGGATAGCGCCGAACGACTTCAACACGAAGCTGCGCCACGCCGAGGAATTCCTGGACCACGGCAACAAGGTGAAGCTCCGCCTGAAGTTCCGCGGGCGCGAGATGGCGCACACGGAGCTCGGGTTCGAGGTGGTGAAGCGGGCGGTCGCCGACCTTGCGGGGATGGGCCACCCCGACGCCGAACCCAAGCTGATCGGGCGCAACATCCACGTCATGCTGACGCCGCTCCCGGTAAACAAGCGCAAGTCGAAGTTTCTGGTGAAGGGCGGGGACGGCGAGGCCGCGCCCCCCGCTCCCCGATCCGCGGAGGCCTGAGCCGACCGCGGCCATGCGCCGGGCGCTATTGCTCCTGGTCCTCGCGTCGGCTGTCCCTGCGGCCCCGCGCGGCGCCGAGCTTCGGGCGATACGGATTGCGGGAATAGACTACGTGCGCCTGGAGGATGCCGCGGACCGGCTGGGTCTTCGCCTAGTCCCCATGGACGCGCCTCCGGCGGCGATGCTCAAGGACGGGGCGCGCCCCGTCGCGCGCCTCGTGGACCACAGCCGCGAGACCGACCTCGGCGGACTCAGGGTGTTCTTGGGCGATCCCGTCCTGGCGAGGGGCGGCGTCTTCTACGTGAGCCGCACCGACTACCTCGCGCGCGTCGTCCCGCGCCTGCGTCCCGGCCTGTGCGGGCCGCCGCCCCGGGTGCCGAGGGTGATCGTCATCGACCCGGGCCATGGCGGCACGGACCAGGGCGCGACCAACAAGGCGCTGGGCACCATGGAGAAGACCTACACGCTCGACGTCTCGCTAAGGCTCAGGAGGCTCCTCGAGGGCGCGGGCTACAGGGTCCTTCTCACGCGCGACGCCGACTACGACCTCCCCAAGCTCCTGCGCTCGGAGACGGCTAACCGCGCGGGCGCGGACCTCTTCGTGAGCGTCCACTTCAACTCGCTCTACCCGAACACGAAGACGACCGGCGTCGAGGTGCTGTGCTTTCCGCCGCGCTCGCAGAGGTCCGCCGACTCGTGGAGCCCGGGCAGCAGGGACAACGCTGAGAGCAAGGACGCGCCCGTCAACGTCTTCGACCCCTGGAACGCGATCCTCGCCGGGAGCCTCCACCGCAGCATCCTCGACGCGCTCAAGGACGGCGACCGCGGCGAGAAGCTTGAGCACCTCGCCGTGCTCCGCGAGCTGAGGTGCCCCGGCGTGCTGGTCGAGCCCGCGTTCATCTCGAGCGACTCCGAGGGCGCCAAGCTCGAGACCGAGGCCTTCCGAAACGCGATCGCGGCGGCCCTGTTCGAGGGCATCCAGGACTACGCGGGCGTGGTCAAGGCGCTGCGCCCGGGGCCGCCGGGGGCGCCGGAAGGGGTCCCCGCGCCCCGCTCGCAGCCCACGCGCCCGTCGGGACCGTGAACCGCCCGCGAAAGGTCTCGCCCGCAGAGGCGCGCCTCTTCATGCGGCGCGCGCACCTTGTCGACTCCCCGGCGCCCGACGTCGGGGCGGCCCTCGCGCACCACGGCTACGTGCAGATCGACCCCATCAACGTCTGCGGCAGGATGCACGACCACATCCTGCGGAACCGGGTGGCCGGGTACGCCGAGGGCGGCCTCATGCGCCACCTCCACGGCGCCGACGGGGCGGGCCTCGGCGCCGAGGAGCGCAGGGCCCTTGAGCACCACCTTCCCTCGAGCCACGTGCTGGCTGCCCTTCCCCTGGATGCCTGGCCCCACCTTCTTGCGGCCATGCGCGGGCGCTCCCGCAGGCAAGGCGCCTGGATGGGCAGGCTCACGGCCCGGGACCGGGAGCTCGCCGCGGGGATCCTCGGAGCGATCGCCGGGGGCGGGGCGGCCGGCCCGGAGGAGTTCGGGGACGGCCGCAAGGGACGACGGGTCTGGGGATCGGCGACGCTGGCCAAGGCGACGCTCCAGAAGCTCTTCTTCCACGGCCGCGTCCTGATCGCCGGGCGCCGGAGCTACCGCAGGCTCTACGACCTGCCCGAGAGGGTGCTGCCGGCCGCGGTCCTCGCCGCGGGGGAGCCCTCCGCCGAGGAGACCGCCCGCTGGTGGGCGGTCGCCCGGCTGCGCCAGCACCGCCTTGTCGCGCTCAGGCGCGCCGAGGTCCCCCTGGTGGAGGACCTTGTCCAGCCCGTTGCCGTCGCCGGCTGTCCCGCGCTCTACTGCCTGCGGGAGGACCTGGGCTGGTTCGAGCCCGATGCGCGGCCGGAGGCGGCCGCACCCGAGCCGCTGCTCCTCGCCCCGCTCGATCCGCTCGTCTACGACCGGCGCGTGACTCGGCAGCTTTGGGGCTTCGACTACGCGTGGGAGGCCTATGTGCCGGCCCAACGTCGCAAGCGGGGCTTCTACGCGCTCCCGGTGCTGGCCGGGACCGAGCTTGTGGGCCATGTCGACGCCAAGGCGGACCGCGGGCGGGGCCGCCTTGTCGTCGTCTCGAGGCGCGTCCGGGGCGTGCACGCGACGGCCGGCGCGGTCGGCAAGCTGGCCGCGTTCCTCGGCCTCAGTGCCCGCTGAGCTAGCAGCCCGCCGGGGTCGCGTGACCCGCGCCCCGGGCCGGCTCAAACCACTCCGTCGGGTCGCTCCCGCACGCGAAATCAGGGCACTCCTCGGCAAGCCGCTTGCGAAGGCGCTCACGCGCCCTGGCGATGCGGCTTTTCACCGTGCCGACATTGATGCCCAGCGACGACGCTATCTCCTCGTACGACTGGTCCAGGACGGAGCGCATCGCGAGGATCCGGCGGTAGGCGGGCTCGAGCTTCTCCATGGCCCTCTCGACTGCATCCATGAACTCGCTGCGCGAGTATTCCTGCGACGGATCCGGCTCCGAAGCCGAGCATATGTCCGAGAACCTCGAGCCGCCGTCGTCCCCCAACTCGGCGTCGAGCGAGAGCATCGCGCCCCTGCACCTGCGGAAGAAGTACCAGTAGCGGTTGCGCGCCAGGTTGACGGCGATCCGGTGGAGCCAGGTCGCGAGGGAGGAGTCGCCCCGGAACCTGGAGAGGCCCCGGTGGGCGCGCACGAACGTGTCCTGGGTGATCTCCTCGGCGTCGGCCCTGTTGTGGAGGAGGCCCATGGCTGCCGCGAAAATCCTCGACTGGTGCCGGCTCATTATCTCAAGAAAGGCAGACTCATCGCCGCTATTAAAACGCTGCACGAGACTGGCGTCGTTGATGGCTTCTGCGTTCATTCTGGCCAAACGAGTACCTTTCCGCGTGCCAACTCGCCGGCGCCGTCCCTAAGCCGCGTCGTCCCGCGGTGTTAGAGTTGTTTCCAGCGATTTGCACCCGGGGAAGGGTGCCGACGCCCGTGCATTTTGCGGCCGGACCGGGGGCCGAAATCGGCAAATGGCACGATTCCGGCCGGGCGCCTGTCACGATTTTGTGCCGCCGGATTTTTTGGAACTTCGATGCTTGACTGGAGCGGAGCATCGCGATCCTCCTAGTCACCACAAGTCCGAGACCCGGCTAGCTACTGACCGGGTGCAGCGGTGGATCAGAACCGTAGTTGTTTGCTACAAACCTATGAAAATGCACTGCCCGTCTATGAGAGGGATCTGGGCCGGGGCGATCGCCTTGGCATTAGCTTCGACGACCACCATGTTCGGCCAGGGCCTCACGACCTCCGGCCTGAGCGGTTTCGTCACCGACAAGGCAGGACACCCTGTCGCGGGCGCCCTGGTGACCGTCGTGCACGACGCCAGCGGCACCCGCTACACCGCGACAGCCCGCTCCACCGGGCAGTACACGGTGGTCGGCCTTCTCTCGGGCGGGCCCTACACCGTCACGGCGACCGCAGCCGGCCAGCCGCCCGCGGAGAAGAAGGGCATTTACCTGGAGATCGGCGCCGTCGGCTCGGTCGACCTCGAGATGTCGAACGAGATCGTCCAGCTCGAGGCGTTCAAGGTTAGCGAAAGCGCGGGCCAGATGATATTCGACTCGGGGTCAATGGGCACCGGGAGCAACTTCACCCCGAGGGAGATCGCGGAGATCAGCTCGATCCGGCGCGACCTCCAGGACATCCAGAACCTGGACCCGCGGGCGGTCGTCATCCAGGTCACGCCCTCGGATCCCGCGTACACGTACAGCGTCGCCGGCCAGAACCCCAGGAACAACTCGCTGCTCATCGACGGCGTCTCGGCCGCGGACAACTTCGGCCTCAATTCGAACGGCTACGCGGGCCTGCGCAACCCCATCCCGCTCGACTGGATCTCCTCCTTCTCGGTCCAGATCAACCCCTTCGACGTCGTCTACAGCGGATTCCTCGGCGGGATAACCGACGTCACGCTCAAGACCGGCACCAACGACTTCCACGGCTCGGCGTACGAGCTCTACACCGGCACGAGGATGCGCGGCCCGGATCCCGTGGTCGGCGTGCTCGGGCCGCACGAGGAGACCCAGCAGCACACGACCGGCGCCACGCTCGGCGGGCCGATCCTCAAGGACAGGCTGTTCTTCTTCGTCGGCTACGAGGCCTTCCGGCAGATAGCCGCGGCGCCCGCCCAGCTCTTCAACCCCGAGGGATCCCCCGCGGGGCAGGCGGAGGTCACCCAGATCGTCCAGACGCTGACGTCGCGCTACAACTACAACCCGGGCCCGCTCGTCGCCGTCGCCCACACGTGGGAGCAGAACTTCGTGGCCAAGCTCAACTGGAACATCTCCGACTCCCAGAAGTTCACGTTCACGTTCCGGCACACGATCGGCGACGCCCCGGTCTTCTACAACTACGCCTTCTCCAACGAGACCTCGTTCGAGACGTCGTGGTACAACTCGAACCGCAGCGACCAGTCGTACACCGCGCAGCTGAACAGCGACTGGAGCCAGTTCATCCCGAACCTCCACACGGAGGTCGAGGCCACGTACAAGCGCTACAACGGCACGGCGACACTCGACGGCCCGAAGCTGCCGGCGATCACCATCCTGAACATATCGGGCTTCAGCCAGCCGCTCAACTCGATCGTCACGAACGGCGAGCTCTTCGCCGGCACCTACTGGGCCTACCAGGACAACAACATCTATACCTGGGAGCAGGAGGAGCACCTCTACGGCGACTACTCCGTCGGAAACCACACCTTCAAGTTCGGCTCCCAGTTCGACCGCACGGGCTACACGGACACCTTCATACCGAACGCCATCGGAAGCTACTCGTACTCGAACGTCGCGAACTTCATGGCGAACACGCCCTACCAGTCGATCGTGGAAACACCGGCGGCGGGCTTCACGCTGGCCTCCGACGTCTCGCACTACTACCTGCTCGATATCTCCCCGCTCATCCAGGACACATGGAAGCCAAACGCCCAGCTGACGATCGTCGGCGGCCTGCGCATGGACTACCCGTACCTGCCGCAGAGGCCGATCTTCAGCCCGGTGTTCTTCAACGCCTACGGCTTCTCGAACAGCATCTCGATGAACGGCAACTACACCGTCTCGCCGCGCTTTGGGTTCAACTACGACTTCCAGACGAAGCAGCCGACACAGCTGCGCGGGGGGGCGGGCCTGTTCCTTGGGCAGAACCCGGTGGTCTGGGTTGAGAACTCGTACAACAACGCCGGCCAGCTGAACAGCATCACCAACGGGGTCGCCTCGACGGCCGCCCCGGGCTTCGACTACACGGACCCGAACTTCCACTGGCCGGCGAACTGGAAGGAGAACCTCGCCCTCGACAGGACGCTCCCGTTCCTGGGCATGATCGCCACGGCCGAGGTCGACCTCACCCAGGTGCAGAAGGACGTCTTCTACCAGGAGACGAACCCCTATGCCGTGCCGAGCTCTGGCCCCCTCACCATGCCCGACGGTCGCCTGCGCTTCGCAGGCAACATCACGCCCTCCGCGATCGGTTCCGCATATTATCTACCGAACGCCCCCTCGGGTTTCTACTCGTCCGTGACCAACTCGCCGACGACGCTGTACCAGAACCATGCGACGGGCGCCGTCTACGAGCTCACCAACACGGACAAGGGCGGCAGCCAGGAGTACACGCTCGAGCTGAACCGCCCCATGACGGACCACTGGGCGTTCCAGCTCGCCTACACCTACACCCACGCGACCCAGGTGGACCCCTTCACCTCGTCCGTCGCGGCCTCGGGATTCGCCGGCCAGCCGTTCATCAACCCTAACCAGAACGTCGCCTACCGCTCGAACTACGCGGTCCCGAACAAGTTCATAGCCGCGGCGACGCGCGAGTTCAACTTCTTCAAGAGGAAGTATGCGACGACGAGCCTGACGGCGCAGTTCATCACCGAGAACGGGGTGCCGTACAGCTTCGTGTTCAAGGGCGACGCCGACGGCTCGGGGATCACGGGTGAGAGCCTGTTCTACGTGCCTTCGGGGCCGAACGATCCCAAGGTCCAGTGGCTTAGCGCGACCGAGGAGGCGAACTTCTTCAACTACCTGGCCACAAACCCGAGCCTGTCCAAGTGGGCGGGCCAGATCGTGCCGCGCAACAGCGTCTACGCGCCCTGGCAGGAGACCCTCAACCTGCACTTCGAGCAGCAGATCCCGGTCTGGCGCGACGTGCGGGTCACGCTGTTCGCGGACTGCTTCAACTTCTCGAACCTCCTGGACAAGCACTCCGGCCTCGTGGACAACTACCTCAACGCGTTCTACACGCAGACCATCGCCGGCACCGGCTACAACGCGAAGACCAACCAGTACGAGTACGTGTTCAACAACGGGACGCTGGGGACGCCGTCGATCTACTCCGACGAGTCGCGCTGGCAGGTGCAGGTCGGCGCAAGGCTTGATTTCTGAGAAGCGGTCCCATCCTGGCACCGCCTAGCAACGGCCGCCCCAATCGGGCGGCCGTTTTGTCGCCGGGGGCGCTTGTCGCGGGGCCCGGCGCCCGCTATAGGCTTCCAAGCCCTCAACCGTGAACGCCCCCCTGCTGCCCCAGCCGGCGCCGGCCCGCGACTCCCGCAGGACGCTGTCCCTTTGCGCCGCGGTGATCGTCGGGGCGACGCTGGCCGTGTACGCGCGCGGCCTGGGAGGGCTCTTTCTCTACGATGACGTCGGCTCGATCCCCGGGAACCCCTCGATCCGCAGCCTCTCGGGCGCGCTGAGCCCGCCGGGCGGCCTGACCGTCACAGGCAGGCCCGTCCTCAATTTTTCGTTCGCTCTCAATTACGCGGTCTCGGGGACAAGGCCTTGGAGCTACCACGCGCTCAACGTGGCCATCCACGCCGCCGCGGCGCTGGCGCTCTTCGCGGTCGTCCGCAGGACCCTCGCCAACGCCCCGGCGGGGTGCCGGCCGGAACCCGAGCGCACCGGGCTGGCGTTCGCCGCGGCGCTCCTCTGGGCGCTTCACCCCCTCCAGACGGAGTCGGTCGAATACGTCGTCCAGCGGGCGGAGTCGCTGATGGGCCTGTTCTATCTGCTTACCCTCTACGCCTTTGTCCGCAGCGCCGCCTCGGCGGGCCCGGCCGCCGCCGCCTGGGCCGGCGCATCCGTCGGGGCCTGCCTCCTCGGCATGGGCACCAAGGAGGCGATGGCGACGGCTCCGCTGGCGGTTCTCCTCTACGACCGCACCTTCATCGGGGGCTCGTTCCGCGAGGCCTGGCGGCGCAGGGGATCCCTCCACCTCTCGCTCGCCGCGTGCTGGCTGCCGCTCGCCTTCCTGGTCGCCGGCTCGGGCGGGCGCGGGGGAACGGCGGGGTTCGGCTCCGGCATGGACTGGTGGAGCTACCTGATGGCGCAGCCGAGGGCCGTGGCCCTCTACCTTCGCCTGGCCCTGTGGCCCCATCCGCTCGTCGGCGACTACGGGCGGATACTGGGCCGGGACCCGGCCGCGGACGCGGCCGGCGCCGCCGTTGTCCTCTGCCTCGCGGCGGCGACCTTCGTCCTGCTGCGGCGCAGGCCCGCGGCCGGGTTCCTCGGGGCGTGGTTCTTCCTCGCCCTCGCGCCGAGCTCGAGCGTCATACCGGTCTCGACCGAGATCATCGCTGAGCACAGGGTGTACCTCGCGCTCGCGGCGGTGGTGACGGCGGCGGTCCTTTGCCTCCGCGCCGCGCTCTCGGGTCCGCGCCTGTTCGCGGCCGCGGTCGCCGCGCTCGCGCTCGCGTGCGGGGCCCTCACTATTCGCCGCGTCGGCGCCTACGGGAGCCCGTTCGCGTTCTGGAGCGACGTCGTGCTCAAGAATCCCGCGAACGCCGGAGCGTGGAACAACCTCGGCAACCTCCTGGAGGCGCGGGGCGACCAGGCCGGCGCGATGGCGAGCTACCGCCGGGCCCTGGGCCTGGTCCCGGCCTACGCCGACGCCCATTACAACCTCGGCAGGGCGCTGGCGGCGGCCGGGCGCCTCGACGAGGCCGTCGCGAACTACGAGGACGCGCTGCGCTTCCGGCCGCAGGACCCCTCGATCCACTTCAGCCTCTCCAACGCGCTGGCCGCCGAGGGGAGGGCGCCGGCCGCGGCCGCGGAGTTGCGGGCGGCGCTCAGGCTCGACCCGGCGAGGGCGGACGCATGGTACAACCTCGGCGCCGCGCTGGCCGGGGCCGGGGACCTGGCGGCGGCCGCGGACGCGTACGCCAGCGCCGTCCGCCTGCGCCCGGACTTCGCGGACGCAAGGGTCAACTACGGCGCCGTTCTGGCGCAGCTGGGCAGGACGGCCGAGGCCGTCCGGGAGTTGAACGAGGCCCTCCGGCTCGAGCCGGCGGCCGCCGACGTCCACAACAACCTCGGCAGCCTGCTCGCCGGAAGCGGACGGCTCTCCGAGGCGAGGGCCCAGTTCGAGGAGGCCCTGCGGCTGAAGCCGGACTACGGGGACGCGCGGGAGAACCTTGAGCGGCTGCGCGCGCTCGAGCAGCCGGAGGGCGGCCGATGAGGAGCGCGCTGCGCGCCCTAGTGATCGCGCTGGCGGCCGCCTGGGTCTACTCGCCGTGCGTCCGGGGCACCTGGCTCTGGGACGACGGCCTCGAGATAACCGGGAATCCCGTCCTGCGCGCCGCGAACGGGTGGTGGCAGCCCTGGGTCCACCCGCAGGGGATGGACTACTTCCCCCTGAAGAGCAGCCTGCAGTGGGTCGAGTGGCAGCTCTGGGGGGCCAACCCCCTCGGCTACCACCTGGTCAACGTCGGGCTCCACGCCCTGAGCGCGCTCCTGATCTGGCGCCTGCTGCGGCTCCTGGGCGCGCGCGCCGCCTTCCTGGGAGGGCTCCTGTTCGCCGTGCATCCCCTGGCGGTCGAGTCCGTCGCGTGGATCTCGGAGTTCAAGAACACCGCCTCGCTCCCCCCGCTGCTCCTCGCCTCGATAGCCTACGTCGAGTTCGACCGCAGCGGCCGGCGCGGCGCCAGGGCCCGGGCGCTCGCGTGGTTTGTCGCGGCGCTCGCGTGCAAGACCTCGACGGTGATGTTCCCGGGGATCCTCCTGCTCTTCGCGTGGTGGCGAAGGGGCATGATCCGGGTCCGCGACCTGCGCTCGACCGCCCCGTTCTTTGCCGCCGCGCTCGCGATGGGGGCGGCGACCGTCTGGTTCCAGTCGACCCGGGCGATCGGGATCGCCGGGACGCCCGAGGGCCTTGGCGCCAGGCTGGCCCAGGCGGGCTGGAGCATCGTCTCGTACGCCAGGACGTGCGTGTGGCCGGCCGGCCTGGAGCCGATATACCCCCCCGCGCCGGCTTCGGCGCCCGCGTGGCTGCCCTGGCTCGGGATCGCAGCGGTCCTGGCCCTATTCTGGGCCCGGCGCGCCGGGTGGGGAAGGCACGCCCTCCTCGGTGCGGGCTGGTTCCTCCTCGGGCTGGCCCCGGTCCTTGGCATCGTCCCCATGTCCTACCTGAGGGTGGCGCCCCGGGCGGATCATTTCGCGTACGTGCCCCTGGTGGGGTGCGTCGGCCTGGCCGCCGCGGCCTTCGGGGCCGCCCTGGCGGAATGGGAGCGGCGGATGGGCCGGGGGGTCGCCGCCCGGCTCCCCGCCGGCGTATGCGCGGGCGCGGCGCTTTGCGCGCTGGCGCTCGAGGCGAACCGCTACGCCGGCGTATTCCGCGACGAGAAGGCGCTCTGGACCTGCGCGGTCGAGCGCAACCCCGGGGCGTGGCTCGCCCGCAGCAACCTGGGCAATGCGCTCCTCGGGGAAGGCCGGCCCGCGGAGGCGGCCGAGCAGTTCCGGCAGGCGATCCGGATCCAGCCGGATTCGTTCGAGACGCACGCCAACCTGGGAAAATGCCTGGAAATGATGGACAGCCCGGACGAGGCGCGCCGCGAATACGAGGCAGCCCTGGCCGTCAACCCCGGGTTCGCCGGCGCCTATTTCCACCTGGGGCTCATGCTGCTGCGCGCCGGCAGGCCGGACGAGGCGGCCGGGGAGTTCCGCGCGGCTCTCAAGTGCGATCCCGGCCACGCGCAGGCCCAGAACGACCTCGGCCTCGCCCTGGCGGGCTCAGGCCGGCTCGAGGATGCGATGGAGCAGTACCGGGGCGCGCTGCGCCTCGATCCCGAGCTTGCGGAGGCCCACCTCAACCTCGGGAACGCGCTGTTCAGGCTGGAGCGGGTGGAGGAGGCCGTCGGCGAGTACCGCGAGGCCCTGCGGCTCCGGCCGGCCTACTCCGGGGCCCACAACAACCTGGGCCAGGCGCTCGCCAGGCTTGGCCGCGAAAGGGAGGCCGAGGCCGAGTTCGAGGAGGCGCGGCGCACCGCTAATCATTGACTCGGGAGGGGGTAACGTCGGACGGTTGTTGCCCATGCGGCGACCCGGACCAAGAGGCGCGGTTGCGCTCGCGCTGCCCGTCGCGGTGCTGGCGGCGTACTGGCCCGCCCTGTCCGGCGCGCTGGTCTGGGACGACGACGCCCACGTGACCCGCCCGGACCTGCGCTCCCTCCACGGGCTGTGGAGGATCTGGTTCGAGCCCGGGGCGACCCAGCAGTACTATCCGGTGCTCCACAGCGCGTTCTGGGCGGAGCATCGCCTGTGGGGGGACGCCCCCCTCGGATACCATCTGGCCAACGTCCTTCTCCACCTTGGGGCGGTCCTTCTTCTTTACCGGATCCTGCGCCTTGTCTCGGTGCCGGGGGCGCTCCTTGGGGCGTCGCTGTTCGCCCTCCACCCGGTGTGCGTGGAGACCGTTGCGTGGATCTCGGAGCAGAAGAACACGCTGTCGGCCGTGTTTTACATGGCCGCGGCGCTCGCGTACCTCCGGTTCGACGGGGAGCGCCGGTGGCGCTGGTACGGACTCGGCGTCGGGCTGTTCGGCCTCGCGATCCTCAGCAAGAGCGTGGCCGCGACGCTTCCGGCCGCGCTCCTGGTGGTCCTCTGGTGGAGGCGGGGGGGGCTCTCCTGGCGGGGGGACGTGCTGCCGCTCCTGCCGTGGTTCTGCATGAGCGCGGCCGCCGCCGCGATGACGACATGGGTGGAACGCACCTTCATCGGGACCCGGGGCCCCTCCTTTGAGCTGGGCGCGGCCGAGCGCATCCTGGTGGCGGGCCGGGCCGTCTGGTTCTACCTCGCCAAGATCGCCTGGCCGGCCGACCTGGTCTTCGTGTATCCCCGCTGGACCGTCGATCCGCACGCGGGCTGGCAGTACCTGTACCCGGCCGCGGCCGTCGCGGCCCTCGCGGCGCTGTACGGGATCCGGCGGCTGTCGCGAGGCCCCCTTGCCGCCGCGCTCCTGTTCGCCGGAACGCTCTTCCCGGCCCTCGGGTTCATCAACGTCTATCCCTTCGTCTTCTCCTATGTCGCGGACCACTTCCAGTACCTGGCGGCGGCCGCGGCAATCCCCGCGGCGGCTGCGGGCCTGACGCTCGCCGCGGATAGGCTTACCGGGGCGGCGAGGGCTGCGTCCCGGGCGGCAGCGCTGGGTGTCCTGGCCGCGCTGGCGGGGCTCACGTGGAGGCAGGCCGGCAACTACCGCGACCCCGAGACATTCTACGCGTCGATCCTCGCCGGGAATCCGGCCAGCTGGCTCGCGCACGACAACCTCGGCGTCCTTCTGGCGCACCGCGGAAGGCTGGATGAGGCGGCCGCACACTACAGGGAGGCGATGCGGCTTAACCCGGGGTATCCCGAGGCGTACAACAACTACGGCAACGTGCTGGCCCAGAAGGGCATGTGGGATGAGGCGGCGGCGGCATACGCCGGGGCGCTGCACGCGAGGCCCTCGTTTGCCGCGGCCGAGAAGAACTGGGGCAGGGCGATGAGCGATGCGGGGCGCCTCGGCGATGCGGAGCTCCATTTCAGGAACGCGCTGCGGATCCAGCCGGACTACGCGGACGCCCGCTACGGCCTCGCGAACGCGCTTGCCAACTCGGGCAGGCTCTCCGAGGCCGTGGCCGAGTACGGCGCGGCCCTTAGGCTCCAGCCCGATTCCCCGGAGGTGCATGCAAACCTCGGGCTTGCGCTCGCCGAGCTGGGCCTGTGGACCGAGGCCCTGCCGCAGATCGCCGAGGCCATCCGGCTCCGCCCCGGCTACGCCGAGGCCCATGCCTACTACGGGTACGCGCTGGCCGGGGCCGGCCGGCTCACTCAGGCGATCGACGAGTACCGCGAGGCGCTGCGCGTGGGGCCGGACAATCCCGACGTCCACTTCCAGATCGGGTCGGTCCTGACACGGCTCGGCCGCCCCGAAGAGGCGAAGGCAGAGTTTGAAGCGGCCCGGCGGCCTTCCGCCCCCCGCTGAACCGGGCACCCCGCGGCCATGGCTAGCGATCTGCGCGACATATCCAGGCGGTCCCGGCTGGCGCACTTATCCCTGGCGCTGCGCGCCGCGGCCGTCGTCCTCGCGGCCGCCTGGGTCTACGCCCCGGCGATCCACGGGCGGTGGATTTGGGACGACACCCAGGAGGTGCCGGCCAACCCCGCGGTGCGCGACCCGAAAGGCCTCGCAAGCATCTGGCTCGCGCCGGCGGGGCCGGACTACTTCCCCCTGAAGACGACCGTCCAATGGGCAGAGTGGCGCCTGTGGGGCGACGCCGTGGAGGGATACCACCTTGCCAACATCGCGCTCCACGCGCTTAGCGCGCTGCTGCTCTGGCGCCTGCTCGGCAAGCTGGGCGTCCGCACGGCCTGGTTCGGCGGGCTCGTCTTCGCGGTGCACCCGGTGGCGGTCGAGTCCGTGGCGTGGATCTCGGAGCTCAAGAACACGCTTTCCCTTCCGCCGCTGCTTCTGGCGATGAGCGCCTGCGTCGACCACGACCGCGACCGCAGGCCCCGCGACCTTGCGCTCGCGGTTGTCTGCTTCGCCGCTGCCATGCTGTGCAAGAGCTCTGCGGCCATGCTTCCGTTCGTGCTTCTCCTATACGCGTGGTGGCGAAGGGGCCGCGTCGGGCCGCGCGACCTGATGGCGGCGGCGCCGTTCTTCGCGGTCTCGATAGGGCTCGGGGCCCTCACCCTGTGGTTCCAGGAGCACCGGGCCATAGTGGGCCAGGACCTCGGGATAGGCGGCCTGTGGTTCCGATGCGCCGCAGCGGGCCGCACCCTCGCGTTCTACCTCTGGAAGTTCATCCTGCCGGTCCCCCTCATGCCGGTTTACCCGCGCTGGGGCGCCGCCTCGCCGCCGGCCCTCCTCCTGCCGTGGCTGGCGCTCGCGGCGCTTGCGGCCTGGATGTGGCGCAACCGCGCGGGCTGGGGCCGGCACGCCCTGCTGGGAGCGGGCTTCATCGCGCTCAACCTCGCCCCGGTCCTGGGACTCGTGCCGATGGCCTACCTGCGCATCTCGTGGGTCGCCGACCACCTGGCCTACATCGCCCTGGCCGGGGCGGCGGGGCTGTCCGCGGCGGGGCTGGACCTGTGGCTTGGCAGCAGGCGCTGGGCGCCGGCCGCCTGGCCCGTCGCGGCCCTGGCCGCGGCCGCGCTCGCCGTCGGCAGCCGGAGCTACGCCGGCGTATTCCGCGACGACGAGACCTTCTG
>Ga0181526_10000082_pt1 | contig 94876 bp, 69 predicted proteins | sample PEATcosm2014_Bin_35_FD_119750 | JGI IMG/M metagenome (GOLD analysis project Ga0181526, IMG submission 119750) | Peatland microbial communities from MTU Mesocosm Facility, Houghton, MI, USA - PEATcosm2014_Bin06_30_metaG | ecosystem: Environmental > Terrestrial > Soil > Wetlands > Peat | place... | reverse complement strand
TATCGGCACGATCGAACGCGAAGGCAATCGCCTCGCCGGTTCGGCATCCAAGTGCCCGCGTCGGGCCGCCCTTACTCGGCGGGTCGTTGTAGCGGTTGATGCCGACGTACGTGTTGCCGATCGCGAGGTAGCCGCCGCTCGTGGCTTGGATCCCTGAGGCAGAATCAGCGTCACCGAGACCCTCGTTCCCATATTCCCTGACCTTGTGACCGTCATAGGAAGCGACTTGCATCTGGTAGCCTGTGTCCAAATACGTAAACCACAAGATGTTGTTCTTGTCGCACGACGCAAACTGCGCGCTAAGGAGTTTCGAAGCCGAGAATGTTCCGGTCGGTTCGGTCGAACCCGGCGCATAATACACCAGGTCGCCGGGCCCTTGGCTTGTGTTGAACTCGTTGGTCGCGTAAACTCTACCGTTGGGACAGACCGCGACGGCGGTAATGTATTCGTTTGGATCGCTAAGGGTCTTCATTGCGGTGTAGGTGTTCGGAGCGTACACGTTGATGCCGAAGTCACCCTCGGAGGCAACGTACAAATTTCCCTTGGCATCCATGTCGAGCCCGCCCGGACCCGCCGAGTCGGTGATGGTGCCGATGACCTCGCCTTTCTTGGAGTCGGCGAACTGGTAGACTTTGCTGACGAAGTGATCGGAGACGAAGACGGATTTCGCCCACGTACCGCTGGCATGCGTCTCCAGCCTTTGCACCTGCGGACGAGCCGCTTGACCGGCGCCCAGCGGTACGCTGCCGCCTCCAGCACTGCAGCCACTCGCCACGAGCATAGCGGCGGCGGCCATGGCTGCGGGTCTCACGCGGATCGGTATGTCAAGCATGAAGGGTCACCTCAAAGAGGAGCGGCTAAGGCAATGTTACCATCCTCCAGCAGCATTATGAAAAAACTCTGAAGGATGGCTAGGACGCGAACGCGGACTTAGACGTAATAGATGCGCCAAACGCGAGCCGCATTTGTCACCGGTGCCGCCAGCGCTCTCGCAGGATGCGCGCGGATTCCGCCTTTCGGCGGGGTATCCGCTTCGGCTATTCCACCGGTTCGCGATGGGCGCGTCGTCATCGTCGGAGCCGGCGTCGCTGGTCTGACCTGCGCTTATCGCTTACGTCAGGCGGGTATTGCCTGCCGCATCTTTGAGGCAAACGATCGCATCGGCGGCCGTACGTGGACGCTGCGCAACTACTTTGCTGAAGGCCAGATCGCCGAACATGGCGGCGAGTTCATCTCGATCGGACAGGTAGAAGTGCAGCGCCTTGCTCGAGAGCTCGGATTGCAGCTCGTCAACCTCAACCGTCACGAGCCCGGGCACGACATCTACTTCTTCCACGGCGAACCGTACACGGTTGCGGAGGCGCGCGAAGACTACAGCGCGCACGTGCGCAAGCCCCTTCACGCTGCGCTTCTCGCAACCGGTTACCCGACGAAATACAATCAATTCACCTCAGCGGGCCGCGCGCTCGACCATACCAGCGTTGCCGAGTGGATCGAAGCGAACGTGCCCGACGGCCGACGGTCGAAAATCGGCGCCCTGCTCGCGAACGCCTGCGTCGGCGAGTACGGAGGAGACCCCGAAGTACAGAGCGCGCTGAACCTTATCTATCTTCTGGGCTTCGAGGGACCTCACCAGCTCAACGTCGACGGCACTGACGAGGCGCTTCACATCGTCGGCGGCAACGATCAGCTCGCCGCCAGAATGGCGGCGGCACTTCCGGACGGAACCATCGAGCTCAATTCGGCGCTGGTTGCGCTGCGCGCGCGATCTGACGGATCGGCCACCTGCACGTTCGCTTCGGGAGGCCGAACCTACGATGTTGTAGCCGAGCGCGTCTGCCTTGCGATCCCGTTCACTACCTTGCGCAACGTGGAGCTGCGCCACGCCGGTTTCTCGGCGCTCAAGCGCATCGCAATCGACAACCTCGACCTCGGCACGAACGCAAAACTTCACATGCAGTTTAAGCGCCGCCTTTGGAACCAGGAACACTACGACGGTTCTTCATACGTCGAGTTTGCTTACCAGGAGTCGTGGGACGTCTCCGCGGCGCAACCCGGCGAATACGGCATTCTCGTCGGATTCCCAGGCGGCCGGCACGGCGTGCTGCCCGGCGCGGCGCACGGCCCAGCACCAAAGCGTATCGCGGACGCGTACGTCCGAGAACTCGACCGCCTCTACCCCGGCGTGGCAAAGCTCTACACGGGCGTCGCGTACCTCGACGACTGGAAGCGCGACCCGTGGCATCACGGCGCGTATTCGTACTATCGCGTCGGGCAATATACGCGCTTTGCCGGCATCGAACCCGTGCCGGAGGGAAACGTCTTCTTTGCCGGCGAGCAGACGTCGTATAACGACATGGGATACATCAATGGCGCCGTCATGTCGGGCGAGCGCGCAGCACACGAAATCGCGCGCGCCTAAATCGTGAATTAGTGGACCGTTCGCGCTAATTTCGCTTCCTTGGCCGGAATGCAATGAGGCGGGACGTTCGTTCCAGCAACTGGGATTCAACGGTGGTGACCCCATATCGCCGTCGCGACGGAAGCCTAACCGTACTTCGTTATTAAACGCTCGGCGTACCAGGCCGGCCAAGGTTGCGCCGGGGACGCGCTCGTGTACTGTTCGTCGAGCTCGACCAAGCCGCGCGTGAGATGGCTGCGGACCGGGCGCCGCGCGAGCAGCCGTGGAAGTTCGGAGTGAGCGAGAAGCCAGTCGGAGTAAAAGGTAGCCCAGTCGTCGTCGTTGCCATCGGTGTCGGAGAATACTACGTGGTGAATTTCACCAACCTGATGGAGTAGCTCCGCGATCCGTTCCGCCGTGTCTGCATTCACCTGGACCCCCTTTTGCGATGGTTGGCCTCGGGGTTCGAGCTTCCGCCCGGCTCTCCCGGCGCACCGGCGCGGTGTGGGGGGGTGCCGTATCTACGGTTGCCAGGCGCCACCGATTCGCGTTACGCTTGGCCCTGACCGCCTATGAAGACTCGCTCGGACATCCGCAACGTCGCGATCATCGCACACGTCGACCACGGCAAGACGACGTTGGTCGACGCTATGCTCAAGCAGAGCGGAGTCTTTCGAGAGGGCCAGCACGTCGCCACGCGGGTGCTCGATTCCAACCCGTTGGAACGGGAGCGCGGCATCACGATTCTGGCAAAGAATACCGCCGTCCGCCACGGCGACGTCAAGTTCAATATCGTCGACACGCCCGGCCACTCCGATTTCGGCGGTGAGGTCGAGCGCGTGCTGCAAATGGTCCAAGGCGTGCTGCTGCTCGTCGATGCTGCCGAAGGCGTCATGCCCCAAACCCGCTTCGTTCTGCGCAAAGCGCTCGAGCTCGACTTACGCGCGATCGTCGTCGTGAACAAGATCGACCGCAAGGATGCCCGCGCGCAAGAAGTCGTCAATCAAACCTTCGACCTCTTCGTCGATCTTGGCGCCAACGACAAACAAGCCGATTTTCCGGTACTGTTCACCAACGCAAAAGCCGGAATCGCCAAACGGTCGTTGGACGACCACAGCGAGAACCTCGAACCGCTCTTCGAAACGATCGTTTCAAAAGTTCCCGAAGCGCCTTCGGAAGAGGGTCCGTTTCAACTGCTGATCTCGGCGATCGATCACAACCCCTACGTCGGGCGCGTCGGGATCGGGCGCATCTTTCGTGGAACCTCGCGGCGAAACGATCCGATCGTGAAGATTGCGCGCGACGGCGTCGTGACCGGCGGCCTTCGGCTTACAACCCTGCTGACGTTCGCCGGCCTCGAGCGAATCGACGTCGAGGAGGCCAGTGCGGGCGACATCGTCTGCATCTCGGGAATCGACGACTTGAACATCGGCGACACGCTCGCCGACGCCTCCATGCCCGAGAGCATTCACGCCGTCGCGGTCGACGAGCCGACCGTCTCGATGTTCTTTAGCGTCAATAACTCGCCGTTCGCCGGCCGAGAGGGACGGTATCTGACCTCCCGGCAAATACGCGAACGCTTGACCCGCGAGCTGGAGTCGAACGTGGCGCTGCGGGTTTCGGAGACCATCTCCTCCGACACGTTCGAGGTCCGCGGCCGCGGCGAACTGCACTTGGCGATCCTCATCGAAACGATGCGGCGCGAAGGTTACGAACTGGCGGTTTCAAAGCCGCAAGTCATCGTAACGGAGCGCGACGGCGAGCGATGGGAACCGGTCGAGTACGTCGTCGTCGACGTGCCTGAAGTCTATGCCGGCGCAGTGATCGAAGCGCTCGGGCAGCGCAAGGCGATGATGTCCAACATGCTGCCGGTCGGCGACGCCCAAAGGCTCGAATACACGATGCCCACGCGCGCCATCTTCGGGCTGCGAGGCGAACTGCTCACCCTAACGCGCGGCACCGCGGTGCTTTCGCATACCTACTACGACCATCAGCCGTGGCAGGGTGAGCTTCCCGAGCGTAACGTCGGCGCATTGGTAGCCAGCGAAACGGGACGAACGACGGCCTACGCGCTGGCCGGCGTCGACCAGCGGGGCCGCTTCTTCGTGGGTCCCGGCGTCGACGTGTATGAGGGGATGATAGTCGGCCGGGCAAACGACGACAAGGACATCGCGCTCAACGTCGCCCGCGAAAAGAAGATGACCAATATGCGCGCGGCGGGCTCAGACGATAACGTCAAGCTGGCTCCGCCCGAAGATCTCTCACTGGAGCGCGCGATCGAGTTTATCGAGGACGACGAGCTGGTCGAGGTCACGCCGAAATCCATTCGGCTGCGGAAGCGGCTCCTCAATGAAACCGCTCGGTTGCGGCAGCGGAAGCGGGAAACGGTGCCCTAGCCCCAGGAAGCGTTCGCCCGAATCCGAACAGGAAGATAGCAGCGGTTCTTTTTGCCGCGCGAGAAAGGGCAACTAACATGAGCGACGACAAGCAAATGCGCGACGACGAGCTGGATCAGATCAGCGGCGGCGTAGGCACGCATCCGATGCCATTCGACCCGATTCGTCCGGGCACGCCTCCGACCCATCCCGGTGGTGCTCAAGCACCGATTCGTCGGCCCAGCAATCCCGTCGGCGAGTAGGCCATCCCGCGGCGCCTTTACGGCGCGGCGAAGTTCTGCGAAGGGGCCGGGCAGCGCTCCGACCCCTTTTCGAACGAAAATATGTGCGGGCCTCGCCAGAGGCTAACGCGGGCCATTGCAGGCCCATCCTCCCTCAAACCGAAAGAAATTCGGACAAATAACCTGGGTTAACCCCTAGGACTCGCTCGAATTGGCGAGAAACAGCTTCGATATGCGCGGTTCTTTTGCCGCGTGACAGAAAGGGAAACTATGAGCGACCAAAACAAACCGATCCAGGACGAAGAACTTGATAAGGTAAGCGGCGGCATCGGAACCCATCCGCTTCCGATCGATCCGATCAAGCCAGGCGGCCCCCCGACCCATCCGATCATCCCGGGCGCCCCGATCAAGGGCAAGACCAACCCGGTCGGCTAGACCGAATCGAAGCAGCGCCCAGTCTATATCGACTGGCGTTGCGCGAGATCAGCGAAGGGGCCGGGCGTTGCGATTAGATCGGCATAGTTCCCGTCCTGCAGGATCCGGCCCCTCTCCAATACCACAATCCTATCCGCATTCTGGATCGTAGAAAGTCGATGCGCTATTACAACGCGTGTCGCGTCTAATTGCTCCAGCGTCTTCATAACGATCGCTTGCGTTTCGTTGTCCAGCGCGCTCGTCGCTTCGTCGAAGAGCAGAATGCGCGGCGAGGTAACGATCGCGCGCGCAATGGCGATGCGCTGACGCTGACCCGTCGAAAGCCCGCCACCGTCCGACCCTAGATAGGTTTCGAGCTGCATCGGCAGACGCTGGATGTCGTCGGCGATGCCGACCCGTCGCGCCGCGTCCCACGCCTGGTCGTGCGTGATGAATCGGGCGCCGGCGATGTTCTCAAAAATCGACGCTTGCAGCGCCCCCGTCGACTGAAGCACCGAACCGATCTGCCGGCGGACTGCGGCGAGGTCGAGCGACGCAAGGTCGTGCCCGTCATACAGTACCGAGCCGTGGCTTGGCTTCTCAAAGCCCAGCAGTAGCCGAAACAGCGTGGATTTGCCCGACCCCGAGGGCCCGACCAGGGCGACGAACGAGCCCGGTTCGATCTTCAAGTCGATGCGATCGAGCGTTGCCGCCGACGCGGTCTCGTACCGGAAGCTGAGGTTGCGTAACTCGAGCCCGCCGGAGAGAGTGCCGGGATCGCCGTGCGCCTCTAAAATCTCGGGCATCGCGTGCAACAGCGGCCGGGCGCGTTCGTACAGCGGAATGATGCGGATCACCTGGACGAAGGCATCGCCCAACCCGAGCAGTCCGGCCAGCAACTGACCGAACGCGGCGCTTGCCGCGATATAGATGCTCGCCGGAAACGCGCCTTGGCGGATGATGAAAACGTAGCCGATGATGGCAAGCGACGTAGCCGCAGGCCAAATCGAGTCGAAGATGCCGAATCGGTAGACGATGGTGCTCGCGCGGTTCGAGATGCGGCGCATCGTGACGAACCGGTGAAGCCATCCGACGAAAGCGCGCGTTTCGGCTCGTGCGATACGCAGTTTTCCGATGCCGTTGAAAACTTGCAGCACGAAGCCCGCGATGCTGCCCGAACGGTCGAAGATCTGGCGCCGCAGCGGAAGCGTGACGAAGGCTTCGACGACAGCAACCGCGATCGCAATCACCGCCAGTCCGGCGCACAGCCACGCGAGCCCAACGTCGTAGATGAAGAGTAGCGCGAAGCTCACGAGCGAGAAGACGCCGCTGAGGGCCGCCGAGATCGTTATGTCGCTGACGTACTGCTCGATCGCGTCGACGCCCATCAAGCGATTGGCCAGATCGCCGATTTCGTATCGCCGGAAAAACGACGCCGGAAGGGCCAGCAACCGTTCCATGACTGCCGATTGCAGCGTCGAACCGACTTGCGCCTGAAGGCGCACGATCGCTAAGCCGCGCACGACTTCCGCCACTGCGGCGGTAAGCGCAATCGCAAGCAACCCGAGGCCCATCGTCAGCAGCTGCGGACGCATTGCGCCCGGGATGATGGTGCCGTAGAGGATTGCCGTCGCGAGCGGAATCATGCCGGCGAGAATGCCGCCGAGCAGGCCAAGCCCGAGGATCTGCGCGGCGTCGATGCCGCTATGGCGCAATCCAAAGCGCAGCAAGTCCCAAACGCCGATCGGGCGCTCCGGGAACGGACGAAGGAAAACGTACGCTAAGGTATCGAGCTGCGCGGCGACTGCGTCGTCCACGCGCACCGGCTCGATCGGAGGCGTCGGGTCGACGAGGACATATTTGGCGCGGCTACCACCCCGATGCGGCAGCAACGCCACCGGTTCGTTGTTCGGGCCGCGAAAGGCGAGCATTGGTCCGTGCTCGCGCCGTTGCCAGCCGCCGCGCAGGCGAACGCGACGAATCGAGAGCCGCGACTCGATCGCAATTGCTTGCACCGCCGCTTGCGGCTCGCTATGCGATTCGCGCGGAGCGACGATCGTGATTCCATCGGTCTGCGCGACGATCCGCGCCGCCGCGACAACCGGGTCGTCGCCGGGCTCGGTGGCAATTCGATCGCGCTCGAAAAGGTGCGTCGCTTCTTCGAGGCCGCTGCGAAGCGCGCGCTCGTCGAAGGCCTGGGTGGCACGGCGCATCGTTTCGCGGCGTTGATCTTCTTCTGAGGAGCGAGCTTGCCAACGGCTCCAGAAAGCGTCGTGCACCACGCCGACGCCGGCGGCGACGTCCGTCGGGTGCAAGCTCGCGCCGCCGACGGGTTCGATCCGCACGTCGTCGTGCGCGCGCAGAGTAAACTGACCGCCGATTGGGACGATGCCGGTCGCCGAGGTGCAAAGGTACGAGTTCAAGAGCCACCCTTTGCCGCTCCTGATCCGCACGTAGGTGAGCTTGCGCGAGGAGTGCGCGTGCTCGCCGGGCGCGAGCGCGACCGTCTCGCGCGAGGCGACCGGCCGCGCCATCTGAACGTCGAGCTCGATCGAGTCTTTACCGACGAGCGTCGAGATATAGCGGGAGAGCGCTTCGTCACGCACCGCCGGTTCGCTGCGCGCCAGGTCCCAGGGCTCCAACAGCGACGGAACGACGCCAACGGCAATGAGCGCGAGCGTCGTGCCGTCCGATTCGCACGACGTGCCGAGCACGATATCCCCCGGACCAGCCGCACCGAGGAACGATCGGCGGCCGACAGGGTGTCCGGCCGCGTCCAGCTCGACGACGAAGAGCGCCGCCTCTCCCGAGCGCACGCGATAGGCGTGCTGCGTTTCGCTGAGCACGAGAACTTCGTCGCCGGCGATCCGGACTTCGCGATCGGCGATCATTGCGACCTCACGAGCGAGAGATAGCGGCCGTTCTGAGCGACGAGCTCGTCGTGCGTGCCACGCTCCGCGATGACGCCACCATCGAGAACGAGTATCTCGTCGGCGTCGCGGATCGTGCTGAGCCGGTGCGCGACGATGAGGCACGCGCAGCCGCGCCGTCGCAGACTCTCGTCGATCAGATACTCGGTCAGGGGATCGAGCGCGCTCGTCGCTTCGTCGAGAATCACGAGCGCCGGGTCACGCACCAGCGCGCGGGCGATCTCCAAGCGTTGGCGCTGGCCGCCGCTAAAGTTGATGCCGCCCTCCGCCATCACCGCTTCGTAACCTTCCGGCCGGCCGACAATGTCGGCGTGAATGCAGGCATCGCGAGCCGCGCTTTCGACCGAAGCATCGTTGACGGCAGGGTCCCAGAGCGTGAGATTGCTGCGAATCGTTCCGGGATATAGCGAGATCTCTTGATCGACGAAAGAAACGTCGGTTCCGAGCAGCGCCGGATCGATCGCCTCGCGCTCGATGCCGTCGAACAAGACGCTGCCCGACCACGGCTCGAAAAGACCGGATACCAGCTTGGCGATCGTCGATTTGCCGCTGCCGGACGGTCCAACGAGCGCGACCCGCCGGCCCGGCGCAATAACGAACGAGATATCGCGAATGGCGGGCGCGCCGTGTTTGTTGTAGCCGAAGGAGACGCCACGCAGCTCGAGCTCGCCGGCGAGGCGGGTGCGGTCGACTCGCTCCGTCACGCGCCGCTGGTCCATCGGATAGCGCATGACGTCTTGAATGCGCCGCAGGTCGCCGTCCATCTCTTGCACGTCCGCGCCCAACTCGACGAAGGTCGTAAACGGTGAAATGAAGAGTTGCATCAGCATCGTGTACGCAAAGAGCGTTCCGATAGAGATCGCTCCTTCGATGACGCGCAGACCGCCGAGCGCCAAGATCGCCGTGACGTTGATGGTGATGAGGAGGCGAGGCACGGCGTTGAGGACTTGCGACGGCACGGCGAAGCGTTGGCGCGCGTTGATCACGCGCGCCTGGCGCCCGAGCCATTTCATGAAGAACGTGCTCTCGGCACCGCCGGATTTGAGCGTTTCGATCCGCTCGAGCCCCGACACGGAGCTTCCCAACAGCATCGCTTCCTCTTGCAAGAGCGCCGCATTGGCGTCCGAGCGGAAGCGAGCCACGATCCGAAGCGCGAGGATGTTCAGCCCCGCGATTGCGAGTGAAACCAGCGCGAGAAAGCGATCGTAATGCGCCATCAGGGCGAGGTAGAAGAGGGCCGCAACGACCCCAATTGCACTGGCCGCAAGCCGGCTCGAGAGCAGCTCTGCAACCCGGTCGCAGATCGCGACGCGGTTTGAAACTTCGGCAGGGGACCGCTGCGCGAAGAACGTCATCGGCAGATGCAAGACGTGCCAGAGCATGCGGCTCGCATTGGCGAGCGCTAGTTTTGCCTGCAGCCGAACGATCGCGTGTTGTTCGAGCTCCAACAAGACGATCTGCAGCACGATGCTTCCCGCGATTCCGGCGACGATCCAGAAGACCCACGAATAGCTCTTGCCGACCAAAACTTCGTCGATGAACGTCTTGGTGAACGTCGGCAACGCGATGGTCGGGATTACCAAGGCCAAGCCCGCGAGGATTACATAGAGGACCGATCCCCACGAACCCGCGAGCTGCGCGCGCAGGATGCTGGTCGTCGCCGGGATTTCGTTGCTCGGCTTGAAATCCGGACCCGGCGAAAACGTAAGGCAGACGCCCGTGTACGCTCGCCCGAACTCTTCCCAATCGCACAGCCTGCGCCCGCCGGCGGGATCGTTGAGGACCGCACCCTCTTTCGTAAAGCGCTCGACGACGACGAAGTGATAGAACTGCCAGAAGATGATGCACGGCATCGTGGTCTTGCGCAAATCGTCGAGGTCGTACTTGTAGCCGTGAGCGTCGAGGCCATAGCCGCGCGCCGCGCGCAACAGATTTCCGGCCGAGCTTCCGTCACGCGTGACGCCGCAGGCTACGCGCAGCTCCTCGAGCGGAACGTGGCGCCCGTAGTAACCCAGAACCATTCCAAGCGATGCCGCGCCGCATTCGACGGCTTCCATCTGAAGAACCGTCGGCGTACGGACGATTTTCTTGGTGGAACCGTTCTTGTGTATTTTAGGTTCGAAGAGTTTCATCCGTGCGTCGGGGGAAGCACAAACGAGATCGGCGGCCGCTCCTCTACAACGATCGTCGCGTAGCAGGGCATGCCCGGCGATAAGGTCCGCCCTGCGTTCTGCAGGCCGGACCAGATGAGGTTACCGTTTGCGTCGACGTCGAGTGCGATGTGAATCTCGCGCATCGGGACGTCAGGTGAGAAACCGGCGGCGACCGCATCGGTCTGAAGGGCCGCTCGAATGCGGTCGGCGCTTGCGGGAAACGGCGCCGCATAGATGACGTGACCGCGAAGGAAGCCGAAAACGTCCGGCCGGGAATCCGCCGGCGAAAGGCGTACCGGCAATCCGACAGTCACCCGCCGGTCCGTTTCGACCGGCACGAAGACGACGGCGGTCGGACTTGCGCCGGCCGGCTCGATGGTGGCGACCGCATCGCCTTGGCGGACGAAGCTGCCCACCTGCGGCGAACGCTGCGCCAGCACGCCGGCCACCGGTGCACGCAGGGCGACGATGTCGCCCGTAGTCGTGCGCATGCGCGCAACCGCGGCTCCCAGGGGAACGGTGTCGCCGATATGCGCGGGCAGCTCGATGATCGTCCCTTCTGCGGCCGCGACGACCGGCGCAATGCCGCTTCCCGCGACGATCACGCCACGGCCTTGGAGGCCCACCGGAATTCGCCCGAAGATCGACCATCCGATCAGTAAGAAGAGCAGGCCTCCGATAATTGCCAGCGCCAGAACGCTGTGCGACGAGACCACCGCGATCGCTTCGTCGAACTTCTCGACCGAATCGATCGCCGAGATGGCCTCTTCTCTGAAGAGACCGCTGTGCTCGGACTGATTCGAACTACTCACGAGTGCCCCGCTGGAGCGGGTGGCGCCGATACCGGTGCGCCGTCGGTCAATCCGACCGCGCTTTGCGCGACGACGACGTCGCCGGCGCGCAGCCCCGAGACGATTACCGCACTCGCTTCGTTCGAGAGGCCGACGCTCACCCGCCGGCGATATGCGGCGTCGTTCCGAACGACGAAGACGTACGTCGACCCGCCGTCACGCGCGATCGCATCATTCGGCACGACGATCGCGTGCTGCAGGTCGGTCGTGAGAATGTTGACGTTGACGCTCATTCCGTCGCGCAGAAAGGCCGGCGACCCATCGACCGCAATCGTCGTCGCGACCGTGCGCGAGCCCGATGTCGCTTCTTCGGAGCGCTGCGCGATCGGCGAAACTTCAACGACGTGGCCGTTGAGAGCGCGCCCCGGGAAATCCTCGCCTGTGATCTGCGCACTCTCCCCTACGTGAACGTTGATGACGTCTTCTTCGTCCACTTTCGTCCGGACGACAAAAGCCTGCCGCTGCGCGAGCGTGATCAACGGCTGTCCCTCGGTGACCGCATCGCCCGGTTGAAGCGGCCGCACCGAATCGTTCTTCTCCGTTGCAACGCTCAAAACGATTCCGTCGTACGGCGCATGAATTTGCGTGGCATCCGCCTGCTCTTGTGCAAAAGTGTACTCCGAACCGGCCCGAGCAGCTTCCGCCGAAGCGGCCGCGACGTCACCGCTACCCGACTCGACCTGCGCCGCGGCCAGCGCCGCCTGCGCTTGCACGTAGCCGTCCTCCGCGGACCGAACGTTATCTTCGAGTACGGTGCGCGACCGAACCAGCTGATTGAAGGCGGCCTGCGCTTGTTCGTACTTGGCCTCGGCTTGGTCGAGCTGATCGCGCGAGATCGCCTTGTTTGCGTAGAGATCCCGATAGGCAGCGTATGTCCGCTGGGCCTCGCGCAGCGTTGTCGCGGCGCTCACGTAGTTGACGTTCGCCTGCGCTCTCAGCGTAGCGCCGCTCGACTCGCCAAAGCCATGACCGGAACCGCTGGCCAAGTCTTGCCGCGCTTGCGCTAAGCGCGCCCGCGACGTCTCGAGATTGGCTTGCGCCTGTGCCACGTTTGTCGTATCGGTAACCTGAGCGCTTTCGGCCCGCGCGGTCGCCGCGCGATACTCCGCCGCGCTGCTGCGCGCGCCCGATACGATTTGCGGATTCGCAATCGTCGCCAGCAGCTGGCCCGCGATCACCCGATCGCCCGTCTTGACGAAAATGCGCCCGATGTTACCGGAGATCTGGGTCGACATCGTCTGGATCTGCGGATACTGAATGACGCCGCTCTCGGGTAGCGAAATCACGAAGGAAGCGTTACCGACGGTTAGCTCGCTCACGATCCGAGGCTGGCCGCGTAACTGTCGCGCGACGACGATGACGACGAGCACGAGGAGCAGCATGCTCCCCGCGATTATGAAGAACTTTCTACGACCTGCGTCCATCGGTCAGATATCCGCGACGATCGCGATCGGATCGAACGTGCCGAGCGCCGATCGCAGCTTCACTACGGCATTAATGTAGACAATTTGCGCGTTGAAGAGCTCGGCCTGCGCTTGAAGGGAAGTGGCCTGAGCCGCCTTGGTATCGGTAAGCGAGATGAGTCCGTTGCGGTATTGCAGCGCAGCGATGCGCGACGCTTCCATTCCTAGGTCGAGGGCTCGGCGTTGATAAAACAACGCTTCGTGCGCGGTCTGCGCGCGACGCAGCGAGTCCGTGACGTCGGCCTGCGCCGCCGTCTTCGCCGAGTCGAGCGCGAGCTGCGCCGAATCGACGGCTTTGTTCGCCGACCGATGGGCTGCGGCACGCGTTCCGTAGTCGACGATTGGGAGCGAGAGCGACGAGGTCGCCCCGATATTCCAAAAGCCCGGCGTGCCGCGAACGACGTTTGCAAACGGAAAGCCGATGCACGCGATCTCGTTGGGATAACGCGCGCATTCCTGATTCGTCTGCGTGATCTGGTTCTGCTGGTCCACGTAGCCCGTCGGCGACGTTTGGTTGCCGAAGGCTGCAAAGACGTTGACCTGCGGCAGCAGATCCGTGTCGATCGTCGCACGCGAAAGCTGAGCGATCGCTACGTCGGCCGAGGCCGCGGCGACCTCGGGGCGATTCCGCTCGGCGATCTGGATCAAAGTTCCCACCGGAAGGGCGGGAAGCGGCGGCTCGGGCAGCGTGGCCGGAACGGCAAAGTTGGTATCGAGGCCGGCACCAATCGTTTGGGCGAGCGATTCGCGGGCGGTTTCACGATCCGATTGCGCGTTCAACAGGACCACCTGCGTTTGCTCGACGCCGACTTCGGCCCGCAGAACGTCAACCTCGGCAACCATACCGGCTTTTTCCTTCGCCCGCGCAACCTCCAGCAACGCTTGCTGATAGGCGAGGTTGGCTTCCGCCAAATCCAAGAGATGCTGATAGTTTGCGATGGCAAAGAACATATCGACCAGCTTGGCAGTGGTCTGCGTTTGCGTTTGGCGCAACTCGGCTCGCACTTCTTCGAGCTTGCGATAGTATTCTTTGCTCAGAATCTGATTGAGCGATCCGTTGTAGAGGGTCCACTGCGTCCCTATTTGAGCGGTGTTCTGCGAAAAATTGGGTATCGGAGCGATTCCGTACTGAGCCAGGCTACCGGCGTAGTTGCTTTGCTTCTCGAGCTGGTTCGACACGCTGGCTACGACCGGCGGAAACTCGGCGGCGTGCTGCCTAGTGTAGTCCGATTCGGCTTGTGCAACGGCGGCCTGCTTCGCGGCAATCGTGGGATTATGCGCCAGTGCGTAGGCTACGGTCTGCTGCAACGTTAAGGTACCGGCCCGGGCCGCGCTCGCCGTATATAGCAGGCTCGAGCACACCACGACGCAACCAGTCGCAATGCGCGCTGCTACGGATGGGCGCTTCGCCGCGATAGGCTCTTTCCGGGGTCCGGGAGGCTCCCATTGATGCCGGTCACACATCCCTCTTTTACAACAGGGCGATGCGCCGCCTGCAATACACGGGCATATGCTTTGCATTCAACGCTGGGCAAAGCTTGACCCTGTCACGCAATGTGCCGGCCCTACCTGCCCCCTGGACGGACAGGGCGAGCGGAGGCCTCGGGTGAAGGCGGCTCGATGATCGCGTCGGCCGGCGCCGGAGCTCGCTCGCCTTTCGCGGTGCTTGTAGCTGCTATCTTTGCCTCGAGCATGAGCTACATTGACATCACTGCCCTCACGGTTGCTCTCCCTATCGTTAAGGCCAAACTCCCGGCGAGCGATTCACAAGCGCAGTGGATCGTCGAGGGATACCTGCTCTTCTTGTCGGCGCTGATTCTGATCGGCGGTGCTCTGGGAGATCGCTACGGCCGGCGCCGCCTCTTTATTTTGGGAATCTGGATCTTCGCATTATCGTCCATTGCCTGCGCGAGCGCGATGCAGCCCGGCTTCCTTATACTCGCACGATGCGTGCAAGGCATCGGCGCCGCGCTGATGATTCCCGAGAGCCTCGCACTGATTACGGCGAGCTACGGCGCGCGCGAGCGCGGGCGAGCCATCGGCATCTGGGCGGCAGCATCCGCGATCACGATGACGGCGGGCCCGGTCCTGGGCGGATGGCTCACCCAAGAGTACACCTGGCGCCTGGTCTTCTGGATAAACATTCCGCTCGCGATCGTCGTCTTGTTTCTGGCATACGCGCGAGTACCCGAGAGCCGCGCCGAAGACGTTGGCGGCAAACCCGATATTCTCGGCAGTGCTCTGATCACCGTGGCGCTCGCGCTCATCGTCGGGGCGCTCATGCAGATGCAGCACCGGCTCGCGAACGCGCTCTCGCTGCCGCTGGCAATCGCAGGACTAGCGTTCTTCGCAGCGTTCGTCATCGTCGAGCATCGCAGCTCTGCACCGGTGGTCCCGCTGCGCCTCTTTGCCTCGCGCAGGTTCCGGATCGCGAACGTTTACGCGTTTCTTTTCTATGCAGCAATCGGCGGAGAGTTGTTCTTCGTTCCCTTCGAGCTGCAACACATAATGCTCTACACCCCTTTGGCGACCGGCCTCGCGCTCTTGCCGACGATCGCGCTCATTGCTGCAGGTTCCCCGATTTCAGGAACGATTGCGTCGCGCCTCGGCGAGCGATTGCCGTTGGTTGCGGGAGCGGCAATAACGGCTCTTGGGATCGCGCTTTTCGCCAAGCTGGGTTTCGGCGCTTCGTATAGCGCCACCGTCTTGCCGGCAACGGTCGTGCTCGGTATCGGGATCGCGATCACCGTGCCGCCCTTGCTCACGACCGTGATGGGAGCCGCCGACGCCGATGACGTCGGCGCCGCGTCGGGAGTCAATAACGCAATTTCCCGCGTTGGAAACCTGTTTGCCATCGCGGTCCTTGGAGTCGTGGTCGCGACCGCGGGCGGAGGCGCCCTGCCGGCGCCGGCGCACCCGGAAGGTTTCCGGAACGCGATGCTCGCTGCAGCGGTGATGTCGCTAGCGGCCGCGCTCGTGGCAATGCTTCTGCCGCCGAGGAGCCCAGTTACTGCCCCTTTGGGCTAGATCAGGGCTTCCTACGGGCCGGCGGGGGTTGAGGGGTTGCCCGGGTTCGCCGTGCCCCAGACGGAGTTATTGCCGCCGCCGCTAACGCGATCGAGCTCTTCGTCGCGGATATCCGGTATGTTGGCGTCGTCCCGGATCTCAAGGTCGGCCTTCTCTTGCCTCGTCTTGTTATTAGTGTCTTGGTTCATAGGCCGGGTATTTCACGGTCGGAAGCCCATCTCTTGCCGAGCGGAAGGTGCTTTAAGCAAATCAAATCGCGAGGCCCTCTGCGACGGCCCGCTCGTCGCTCCACGCCACGCCCTCTGCCGCAAGCCTGTTGACCTCCGAGCTTCCGAGGGCATCACTTAGTACGCGCATCACGTTGTCGTAGAGCTGCTGCTCCCCGGGATTTCTGTGAAAGTCGAGCCTTGCGACGCAGGCATTGATATATCCGATCAACCGCGCGGCTCTGGAGAAGCGCACCGACGAGCCCTCGTCTTCGCCAGGCGGCTGCAAGACGACCACGGCGGCCAGGTGCTGCAGCGCCACGGCTTGGTGGGTCTCGAGCTGTTCCCGAGCGGCGAGCGCGACCGCCTCGCGGGCGCGCTCCCGCCCCAAGTCATAGCGCGCGAATGCGATCAAATACTCCGCCATGCTCGTAAGCCCATCGACCAGGTTGGGCATGTCGTTGAGCTGTCGAAACGTGGAAATCGCGTCGCCCAAGATTCGAACGGCCGCGTCAATTCTGCCTTCGGTGAACTCGATCCACGACAAGTGGGTCGCGACAACCGCCGCATCGCGCTCGTCGTGGACGGCGTTGAAGGTGGCCAGTGCCTCGGCGTACATCGAGCGGGCCGAGGCATAGCCGCCGGCATGCTCGCGCGCCATGGCAAGCGTCCCAAGCGTAACGCCGGTGAGCCGGCCGGCACCGAGGCGCCGGAACGTTGCGAGCGCCGCTTGCAGCATCGCTTCGGCTTCGGGGATTCGGTCGAGTGCGACGAGCGCGCGTCCGGCCATGTACTGCGCGGTCGCGATCTCTTTCTCGTTGCCGATCTGCTGGTAGCTGCGCAAAGCCTTTTCGGAGCACTCTCGAGCCGCTTCCCATCGCAGCAGCGACGTGTTGAGAAATGCCTCAACGCGCTGGAGGTCGGCTGTAACGGTAGGCTGGGTCCTCTCGTCGACCATGTCGATCGCGATGCGCGTCCAGCTCCAGCCCTCGCTCACCGAAAAGGCGCGCCAGACGGCACCGAGGCCTCCCGCCAGGCGCTGTCCGAGGTGCACGTCACCGCGCCAGCCGAGCGTCCATTTGAGAGCCACGCGCCAGTTACCCAGCTCCGACTCTGCAAGCTCGAGCCAGACGCGATCCGGCATATCCTCGCGAAGCCGGTCGAGATGCAAGGCCCTCTCCAAGAACGCCACCGCGTGGGCGCGGGCGATAACCTCGTACTCGCCCTGCTCGACGAGTTGCCCGTGCGCGTACTCGCGCGTCGACTCCAACAAGCGATAGCGGGTTTCGCTGCCAAACTGCTCTGCCTGAACGAGCGACTTGTCGACGAGCGACGACAAGAGATCGAAGACTTCCCACGATTCGATCGCGTCGCGAAAGTCTCGCTCGTTGTCGCAGCAGACGGCCGTCACCGTTTCCAAAGTCCAGCCACCGGCAAAGATCGTAAGGCGCCGGAAGAGTCGCTGCTCTTTTTCGGAGAGCAGGTCGTAGCTCCAGTCAATCAGCGCGCGCATCGTTTGTTGGCGCGGAAGTGCCGTACGGCTCCCGCCGGTCAGCATCCGAAAGCGTTCTTCCAACTTTTCGGCGAGCCGGCGCGGCGACAGCACCTTCACGCGCGCCGCAGCCAACTCGATCGCCAACGCGATTCCATCGAGGCGGCGACAGATTTCGGCCACGCTTGGCGAGTTCTCATCCGTCAGGCGAAAGTTTGCATCGGAAGCTGTGGCGCGCTGGACGAACAGTGCGATCGCGCCATACGGTATCGCTTCGTCTGCGGTAACCGGGCGATTCTCCGGCGGGAACGAAAGTGAAGGCACCCGGTAGACGTGCTCGCCGTGAATTCGCAACAGCTCGCGACTCGTAGCCAGCATCCGCACCTCTGGACAACTGCGCAGAATCGCATCGGCGATTCGCGCGACCTCCTCGATTACGTGCTCGCAGTTGTCCAAAATCAATAAGAGATGCTTGCGTCGCAGGTAGTGCAGCAGCGTATCGAGCATGGGCCGCTGCGGCTGCTCGCGTACTCCCAGCGTCGAGCCAACCGCATTTTCAACGAGCGTCGGGTCGCTGAGTGGACCGAGATCCACAAACCAAACGCCATCGCCGGAACCGTCGAGCAGATCCGCGCCCGCCTGGAGCGCGACGCGCGTCTTTCCGACACCCCCCGTCCCGACCAGCGACACGAGCGCGTGCTCGCTAACCAGCGCCTCGACTTCCGCCACGACTTCTTCGCGACCGATCAGTGGGGTGAGCTGGCGCGGCAAATTGTTCCGCATCGAAACCAGCGAGGTCAGCGGAGAAAAAACTTCCGGTAGCCCCGCCGCGAGCACTTGCCAAACGTGTTCGGGCTCGACGAGGTCCTTCAACCGGTGCTCGCCCAAGTCGCGCAGATCCACCGCTTCGGGCAGCGCACCGCGCAAGAGCTGTGCCGTCGCACCCGAGACGACCACTTGTCCGCCGTGCACGATGCCCAGGAGTCGCGCAACGCGGTTCACGGCCGGTCCGAAATAGTCACCGTCGCGCTCGTCGGTCGCGCCGCTATGGAGGGCCATTCGCACGCGGAGGACGCCGTCGGCATCGTCGGCCTCGAGCGCGCGCTGCGCGTCGATCGCGGCGGCGATCCCATCGGACGCGCGCCAGAAAGCGGCGCAGAACGAGTCGCCACCCGTCTTAAAAACGTAGCCGTTGTGGGCTTCGATTGCGGCACGAATTGCGTCGTCGTGGCGCCGCAGCACATCCGGCATCACCGCGCGGCGCTCTTCCCAGTGCTGCGTGCTTCCCTCGATGTCGGTGAACAGCAGAGTAACCGTCCCCGTCGGAAACGGCGATTTAGCTGCTTGCGTAGACGTAGCGCTCAACTCGAAATCGTTTGCAATCTAAGATCATATTGAAACGGTGCTCGGACTAACGTCCGGCTTTGAGGCGTTGGGGTTCTCTTTGTTCCGCAGCATATCTTGCGTGACGCGCATCAAATTTTGCACCCGTCAAGCTTCGGAGGTCGCTCGTTCTTCGGTACAAAGGTACCATCTCTAAGCGTAGTAAGTAAGCTCCCTTTTGCCGGCGGCGAAATCAGAGCGCCGTTGCGGGCACCCGCTCCCCGAGCAAAAAGGTCAGCTCGCCGCGATTCTCGTCGAAGTCCACGTCGACCGTGGTTCCGTCCTGGATCTCGCCCGACAGAATCTTGCGGCCCAGCGGCGTCTCGAGCTCCTTCTGAATCGTTCGCTTGAGCGGGCGCGCACCATAGTGCGGATCGTATCCGACCTTCACGATGTGCCGCCTTGCCTCGTCCGAGAGCACGAGCGTGATTCGCCGCTCCGCCAAGCGTTGACGCAAACGTGTCAGTTGCAGATCGACGATGGTCAACAGCTCCTCTTCGGTGAGCGCGTGGAAAACGATGATCTCGTCGACCCTATTAAGGAACTCCGGCCGGAAATGCTGGCGTAGTTCGTCGAGTACCGTCGCACGCATGACGGCGTACTCGGCGCCATCGAACGACCCGTGGTAATCGAGGATTCGGTGGCTGCCGATATTGGAGGTCATGATGACGATCGTGTTCTTGAAATCGACCGTGTGCCCCTGACCGTCCGTCAAACGTCCGTCGTCGAGTATCTGCAGAAAGACGTTGAACACGTCGGGGTGCGCCTTTTCGACTTCGTCGAATAAGATCACCGAGTACGGACGCCGGCGCACCGCTTCGGTAAGCTGGCCGCCTTCTTCGAAGCCTATGTATCCCGGAGGCGCGCCGAGCAACCGCGCGACGGTGTGTTTTTCTTGATACTCCGACATGTCGATGCGGATCAAGGCGCGCTCGTCGTCGAAGAGATACTCGGCCAATGCGCGCGCAAGTTCCGTCTTGCCGACGCCGGTGGGCCCGAGGAAGATGAACGAGCCGATCGGCCGATTAGGATCGGCAAGACCCGAGCGCGAGCGCAGTACGGCCTCGGCAACGGCATCGACGGCCTCGGTCTGGCCCACGACGCGTCGATGCAACTCGTCTTCGAGATGCAGCAGCCTTTGTTTCTCACCTTCCATCAGCCTGGAAACCGGAATGCCCGTCCAACGGGCGACGACGGCGGCAATGTCGTCTTCATCAACCTCTTCTTTGGAAAGCCGCGCTCCGTCTTTGTGGGCCAGTTGCGCTTCCTCGGCCGCCAACTCTTTTTGCAGTTGGGCAAGAGTTCCGTACCGAAGCTCGGCGGCGCGGTTGAGGTCGTACTGCCGCTCCGCCTGTTCGATCTGGACCTTCGTCTGCTCGATCTGCTCGCGAAGCTGCCGCAGCTTCATTGCGGCATTCTTCTCCGCGTCCCAACGCACGCGCAGCTTGGCCTGATCCTCGCGCAGCGTCGCCAACTCTTTCTCGAGTTGCTCCAAACGCCGGCGGCTGGCGCCGTCGTCTTCCTTGCGCAACGCTTCGCGCTCGATCTCGAGCTGCATCACGCGGCGCGAGACTTCGTCGAGCTCTTGCGGCATCGAATCGATCTCGGTGCGCAACGTTGCGCCCGCCTCGTCGACGAGATCGATTGCCTTGTCCGGTAAGAAACGATCGGTGATGTAGCGATTGCTCAACGTGGCGGCGGCAACGAGCGCCGCGTCCTTGATGCGAACGCCATGGTGCGCTTCGTACTTCTCTTTGAGCCCACGCAGAATCGAGATCGTGTCTTCGACGCTAGGCTGATCGATCATAACCGGCGCAAAGCGCCGCTCCAAAGCCGCATCCTTTTCGATGTACTTTCGGTACTCGTCCAGCGTAGTGGCGCCAATCATATGCAGTTCGCCGCGCGCCAGCATCGGTTTGAGCAGGTTGCCGGCGTCCATGGCGCCCTCGGCCTTTCCCGCCCCGACGACCGTGTGCAGTTCGTCGACGAAAAGGACGATCTGCCCCTCGGAGGCGGCCACGTCCTTGAGCACGGCCTTGAGCCGCTCTTCGAACTCTCCACGGTACTTTGCGCCGGCGATCAGCGCGCCCATATCGAGCGAAACGATCCGCTTATTCTTGAGACCTTCGGGAACGTCGCCGCGCACGATGCGCTGCGCCAATCCCTCGACGATGGCCGTTTTGCCGACGCCGGGATCGCCGATGAGCACCGGATTGTTCTTGGTGCGGCGCGAGAGCACTTGGACGATGCGGCGAATCTCTTCGTCGCGGCCGATTACCGGGTCGAGTTTCCCGCGCTCCGCTTCCAGCGTCAAATCGCGCCCGTAGCGCTCGAGCGATTTGTACGTGCCCTCGGGGTCCTTGGTCGTTACTCGCTGGTTCCCGCGCACGTCGCGAAGCGCTTGGAGCAGCTTGTCTTTCGTTAATCCGGCATCTCGCAGGAGACGACCGGCCGCGCCCGAGGATTGCGCCATCGCCAGCAGCACGTGCTCGACCGAGACGTAATCGTCTTGCAGCGCTTTGGCCTCGTTCTCCGCGGTGCTCATAATCCGCGCCAGCTCCGGCGAAAGTGTCACCTGCGCTGAGTCGGCGCCGGCGCCGCTTAGCCGTGGAAGCTGGCCGATCGCCTCGTCGACTCGGCGGGCGAATGCTTTGGGATCGGCGCCGGCCTTCGCCAAAATATCCGGAGCGATGCCCCGTTCTTGCTCGAGCAAGGCGGCCAGCATATGCTCGGGCGCCGTCTGCGTGTTGTGTTCGTGCAAAGCGCGCGCATAAGCGGCGTTAAGCGCGTCGCCAACGCGCTCCGTCATCTTCTCTACATTCATGTTTCAATTATATGACAAGGCAAGGTGGCGCGGTAGTTGCAGGAGAGACCTTTCGAGGCCTTCGACCCCCACCGAAGGAGCGCGGCGGAGAACGCCGTAAGGCGGCGGTCGGATGCTCGACATCGCCAGCGGCGCCGTACGGGCCTACTATTTGTTTGACGTCGCCGACACCATCGATCTGGCTAAGATCAGCGCCCTCGGCGTCGAGAGTCGCGCGCCTGCGGCATTGCCGCTGCGTTTGCACGCGCCTCCATATCTCCAGTTTCCCGTCCCGCCGCTGGTCGCCAGCCTGCCGGAAGGCGACTTCGACGGTTTGCGCGCGTCGGTGCGATTGAAGTTCTACGACTACGGCGTCCTCTCGCTGCGCTTGAGTTTCGCCGCTGCCGGGTCGTGGAACGACCTGTTGTCGACCGTCGAGCGCGCGCGCAGCGATGAATCGATCGCGCGCTTTGCCGAAAAGACGGCAGAGCGCATTTGCGACGAGTACGCCGGCTCCTTGGACGATCGCCATGCGCCGCTGATCGAGGATTATCTGATCGTCGAGATCGATCGCTTCGAAGAGGCCCTCGACGCGGAGACGCTTTTGGACGATCACTCCGCCGCGCTCGCCGGACTCTTGCTCGGCGAGCGCAAACGGCTGGCCGCCGCCGAGGCGCAGGAAGCCTTGCGGATGCGTTTCTCCTACCACGAAGACGATTTGACGATCGTGCAGTGGGATACCGCGTTCGTCTACGACCGCACCGAGAGCGCCCGCGCCATCGAAGATATTTTGGAGTTTGCAAACTCGCAGCTCCTCGAGCTGCGCACTTACGACGCGTTGCTCGATAGCGAACTGGACGGAATCTACAAAATGCAGCCGGGTGGTCCGCCGCGATCGCTGCGCGGACGCCGCGAGGCGGAGCAGGCCGCAACGCTGCGCTATCTGATCGTGGACGTCCTCGAGCTGACGGATCGCTCGAGCAACGCGCTCAAGGTCGTGGGAGACGCGTACTACGCGCGCCTCTACCGAGCGGCGGCGACGCGGCTCGGCCTATCGGATTGGCAGCACCAGATCGACACGAAACTCGCAAGCGTGGGCGAGATGTACCGCTTCTTTAGCGACCAATCGCGCAGCCGGCGCGATCAATTCCTCGAGGTCACGATCGTCGCGCTCGTCGCAATCGAAGTCGTGATCGGCATCCTCACGCTGCTGCATTTTTAGGCGAAAGCTATGACCACGCAAAGCCCGGTTCCGATTCCTAATACGCATCGCGGTGTCTGGCCTGGAACGACACCAGCCGCGGAAGTCTCCGATGGCGATGTTTGGCTCACCGCGTGGTTGCGTCCGCAGAGCGGGGGCGAGCTCGATGTCGAGCGTGCGCGCGCGCTGGGCGCGACGCTGCCGTCGGGGCGCGCGTACGCAAGCCGCGCGGACCTTGCCGCGCAAACGACGTCCGACCCAAAAAACGTCGACGTCTTACAGCGCTATTGCGCGAAGTTCCACATCGACGTCGTGACGACGCACTGGCGATCGATGGTTTTGAACGGGCCGATACGCAAATTCATCGAGGCTTTTGGAGCGACGGCCGCGATCTATGAGACTCCCGACAAGTCGCGCTTTCGGCTTCGCACGGATTCCTTGCACGCGCCTCCCGAGATCGCCGCAATACTTGGGGGGCTCTTTGGCATCCACGAGTGGCCCCGTTCGCATGCGGTCGGAACGCTGCACGGCGAGGCGACTCCGCTCTCCGCGCAAGAGGTTGCGGCCCGCTACCAGCTTCCCAATGCAGACGGTTCGGGCGAAACCGTCGGCGTTTTGCAGCTTCGCGGAGCGTTCAGGCCTGACGACTTCACGAAATGCATGCAGGATCAGGGCGTAACCGCGAAGCTCCCGATCCTCAGACGCATCGATAACGCCGAGCTTACGCACGACATCGAGACCGCGAAAGACGTCGAGTCGGCCATCGACACGCAGATCGTCGCAGCGCTGGCACCCGGGACGCAGATCGTCATCTATGCGGCACCGGACAACGAGCGCGGCGTGCTCGACGCCATCCGCACCGCGCTGTTCGACGAGGTAAACCGCCCATCGATCCTTTCGATCAGTTTCGGATTTCCGGAGTTCTTGTGGACGCCGGCGGCGCTGACGATTCTCGACGAGCTTTTTACGGTTGCCGCGCTGCTCGGCGTCAGCGTTTTTTGCGCGTCAGGCGACAACGGAGCCGAGATGGATTACGACGGAAACCCGCACGTCCTCGCTCCCGCGTCGAGTCCCTTTACCCATGCCTGCGGCGGAACGGATATCTCGACGGGCTCAGAGACCGCTTGGAACAAAACGGGCGGCGGATTCAGCGAACGCTTCGCCGTTCCACCTTGGCAAGGCGTCGCAACTCCGGTTGCCGGCGGTTACCAAATCACGCCGGGCCGGGGCCTTCCCGATTTCGCAGCGCAGGTCGTACCCGGCTACACGGTATTTTTTGAAGGCACGAAGTTCGCCATGGGTGGGACGAGCACGGTCGCACCGATGTGGGCGGCGCTTGCTGCGCGTCTCAACCAGCGCCTTGGCTATTCGATTGGATTCTTTGCGCCGCTACTTTACGGAGCAAAGGCGGATTCTATCTTTCGCGACGTGACCGTTGGAGGCAACGATAGATACCGCAGCAATCCCGGATGGAATCCCTGCGCCGGACTGGGCGTCCCCATTGGCAGCGCGATCGAACGTGCCCTTGGGGGATCGGGCTCTTAGAAAGTTAGATGCCTACGCACCCGAGCGCGTCGTCATGGAATGCTTGACTCGCCGCCTTGTATTTGCCGACGGCTCGCGCCAAACGCTCCTTGTCGCACCCCGGCATCGCCATCAGCTTCTGATGGAGATCGTCGATCGAGCGTTTGTGGGCGTCAAGAGCGGCGGCTGCGTCTGCCTTCGCATCGGGCATCCTACGTGACCCCTTTCGGCGGCGGTGCCGCCCGGTTGCTAATGACCCCGTGTATCGCCGCGGCGTGCGCGAGTGCCTGCTCTTCGGTCAGGCAAGCTCCTTCGCTCATCCGGCGCGCAAGCTCGTCGGCCGAGTAGACTTCACGAAGTAGCGCCGTCAGGTGCTCGTATCCGTAACGCTCCGTATACTGTCGCACTTCACCTCGCGAAGCGTACGCAGCGTCGGTGAAGCCGGCGAGGGCCGCGGCGCGCTCTTGGTCCCCAAGTAGCGCGGCCAACAAAGCGTGATTCTCGAGGGCCATGTGCAGCCACCCGGAGTGGGATCTGTTGAGCAAGTCAAGCGCGTTACGCAGATGCTCCCCAGCCGCGTCGATGTCTCCGCCGGCCATGGCATAGGCGGCAAGATTTGAGGACAGCAGAACCAGATAAACGGAGTTGAGACGAGCGTACGTATTCTCGGCCTGTTGGGCGGCCGCTCGGGCCCGCTCGACGTGTCCGGTTGCAAACTCGAGCTCGCCCAGGTTCAGCAGTGCGCTCGCGTGCGCCTCGCTTCCAGCCCGCTCCAACCGCACGACCTCCGAGAATCGCCGGCGCGCAAGATCGATTTCGCCTCGTTGGAGGTCCGTCACCGCCCATACGCGGAGAACCGTATTTGCCGTGATTCGCGAAAGCAACTCCGGACTTGCATAGGCCTCGCTGAGTTTGCGGTCGGCTTCGTCGAAGCGCCCCGCCGACCGGTAGCAGGCGCCCAACGTCGCCAGAGCGCGCGCGATGTCGTTCGCGTCGCTCGTCGCACGCGCGACCTCGACGGCTCGCAGTGCGGTTCGCTCGCACGTGGCGACCGGAAGACCGACCTGATACTGGAGGATCGCGTAATGTCGAAGAATGCGCGCGTGGACGAACTCGTCAGGCATGGCGTCAACGAGTTCCGCCGCGTACTCATACCAGCGAAGCGCTTCCTGCGCGTTCGTTATAAACTCCGGCCACTCGACATTGGCCAGCAACGAAAGCCCGTCCGCCGGCTGGTTCCCTTGGAATATCGTCCACTCGATCGCGGCGCGGAGGTTATCGATCTCGGCTGAGAGCAGCCGCCTCCATTCGACGTCTTCTAGCGCGTCAACCATCGGCTGAAGTTCTCGCACAAACCGGGCATAGAATGTCGCGTGTTTCCCTGCAATCGTCTCCGCTTCGCTCGCCTCGCGCAAGCGCTCGAGCGCGTACTCTCGTATCGAAAAAAGCATCCGATAGCGCCGATCGTCTGCGAACTCCTCGGTGGAGACCAGCGATTTGTCGACGAGCGCGGAGAGCAAGTCGAGCATGTCCAAATCGTCGGTGCCACCTTCATCCCCGCAAACCGCGGCCGCGGCCTGCAGCGTCCAGCCGCCGGCAAACATTGACAGACGCCTGAAAAGCGCGCGCTCCCGCTCGTCGAGCAAATCGAAGCTCCAATCGATCGTGGCGCGCAGCGTTTGCTGCCGGGGCAGCGCGCTGCGGTCGCCGCCGGTGAGCACGCGGAAGCGCTCGTCGAGACGTTGCGCGAGCTGCGGTGGCGAGAGCACTTTGACCCGTGCTGCCGCGAGTTCGATCGCCAGCGGAATGCCGTCCAACCGGCGGCAGATGTCCGAAACGAACGGCGCGTCTTCGTCCGTGAGGGCAAAGCGAAAATCGGAGGCGCGCGCGCGGTCGGTGAAGAGCGCCGTTGCCGCCTGCAGGCTCAACGAGGGCAGGCGGAAGACGTGTTCGCCGGCGATGCTCAAGTTTTCCCGACTGGTTGCCAGAAGGCACACGCCGGGGCATCCGCGCAAGATCGCACTAGCGACGCGGCGCACCTCATCGATCACGTGCTCGCAGTTATCCGGAATCAAGAGCAACTGCTTGCGCTCGAGAAACGCTAACAGCGTTTCCAGCAACGGGTGATTGGGCACTTCTCGCACGCCGAGCGCCTGCGCGATCTCGGCCACGACCAGCGACGGGTCGGAAAGCGGCGCCAGATCGATCAGCCAGACACCATCGACGAAACCGTCGAGAAGCTCCGCGCCGGTTTGGATCGCGCACCGTGTTTTGCCCGAGCCGCCCATTCCGACCAGCGTCACCAGACGGTGCTGTTTTAGTAGGGCTTCGATCTCGGCAAGCTCGTTCTCACGCCCCACAAAAGACGTGATCTGCTGGGGCAGATTATTCGACATATGTTCGAGCGAGCGAAGCGCGGGAAAGTTTTCGATCAAACCGGGCGCAACGAGCTGATAGACGCGTTCGGCGCGGGTCAGATCCTTGAGTCGATGTGCGCCGAGATCGTGCAGATCGCTTTCCGGGGGCATCGCATCCTGGACGAGGTCGGCGGCAGTGTGTGAAACGAGCACCTGGCCGCCATGACCGATTGCCAGCAGGCGTGCCGACCGATTGACGGCAGGCCCGAGGTAGTCTCCGTCGCATTCTTCCACGTGCCCGGTATGGAGCGCCATGCGCACGAGCAGCCCGTCGACGCCTGAAAAATCTTCTGCGGACAATGCCTGCTGTGCGGCGCGCGCTGCCGCCAAGGCGTTAGGCGCCATCGCAAACGCGCTGCAAAACGCGTCGCCCACGGTCTTGAAGACGTAACCGCCATGCGCCTCGATCGCGTCGCGCACCAGAGTATTGTGACGCGCCAACGCATCGCGCATCGCGTCGGGCCGGCGTTCCCATCGCGCGGTGCTGCCTTCGATGTCGGTAAACAGAAACGTCACCGTGCCACTGGGTCGAGCAGAAGCTCGCGATTCCATGCGTTATGGCACCGTCGTGATCGGCATCCTCACGCTGCTGGGTCTTTGACGCTCGTAGCAAACGGCCTCGCTTTGGCGAGGCCGTTTGCTACGAGCCGCCGAGACTGGGTTATTCAGCGCTGGACGGACGAGCCGCCGCACCCATCGGCTGCACGAGGGTCGGGTCCGTTGCGGTCGTTCCCTCGGTTCCACCCGACGTGAAGGAGTACTGTTGTCCCTGCGCTGCGACGGCATTGGCCGCCCAGAGGAACTTGTTGCTCTTGTCGAGACCGATGCCGAAAATCTGTCCGCCGTACGGCGAGAGTCCGTAGCGAAACGCGGCTTCTCCGCGCAACGGATTCAGCCCGTAGACGTTGATCTTGTCGTATCCGGGATCGTTGACGACGAGCTCGTTCTTCTTGTCGACGATCATCCCGCCGGGCGAACCGTAACCGATGCCGCTGAGGGCCGTGCCGATTTCGCCCGAAGAGATCGGCGGGAGGAAGAGCGTTACGTAGCCGCAGTAGTTGTTACTATAGACGTTGCCCTTGCCGTCGGTCGCCAGCCAGTAGACGCTACCGCACGGATCGGCGATCGTAAACGAAGGGGAACAGGCGTTTGGATAGCTGCACGCGTCGAAGGGCGGTGTGAACACGTCGATGTTGGGCGTGCCGTATGCGGCCACATAGACGTTACCAGACATGTCCTGCACGACGTCGGAGGCCGCAGTGCCGACCTTGAACTGCCACATCGGCACGGACGCGCTGGTCAACGGCGTCTTAAACGCGACGGCCGTCCCGTTGCCGGAGTTTGCCACAAACAAGTCTTCGTAGTAAGTGCCCGAGACCGGCTGCACCCAGATGCCGATCGGATTGGATATGCCGGTGCTCGTCACGGTGCAGGCCACGCGGCCACCGCTCGCGCCGAAGCTGTCGATTACCGAATTCTGATAATCCGAGAAGTACAGCGCGTTGCCGCCGCAGCGATCGGGGCGCACGCGCCCGTGCGCCGGACGAAGGTTCTTCTGCGGAAGGGTGATTCGGCTCGTGGTCGCGGCGCCGCTAGAAGCGGCGGGCGGACCGAAGGTCGAGGAGGCTCCGGCGCTGCAGCCGGCGAGTAACAGGGCCGCGAAGGTCGCGCTCGCGGCGTGGGAGATCGTGCTCGAGTTTGTCATTTTCAGGCTCCATTTCTTTCGAGAAAGTGTCCGCTAGCGCGGTTGAGTGCAGTATCGCGCGGCAGCGGCGCAAGCAGAACGGACGCTCACGAGAGGCGACCCGCACAAGTTGACTCCCGTGCAGGCTGAGGGGTCGCCGTGTCGCTGGGAGAAGACCCCGCTGGCGATGTCACGCTTCGGAGCTTTGCTGCGGCAGCACCGCACAGCCGCCGGGCTCTCCCAGGAGTCGCTGGCCGAACGCGCGCGGATGAGCGTTGAGGGCGTCAGTGCCCTCGAACGCGGCTATCGCCAGACGCCGCAGCGCCAAACGGTCACGGCCTTGGCCGATGCCCTCGATTTAGCCGGCGACGCGCGTTGCGAGTTCGAAGCGAGCGCGCAACGCGCCGAGACGGAGCCTCTTGCCGAGCCCAGTTACGAGGCGCGTTTACCCGCCGCCCTCTCCGCGTTCATAGGCCGTACGGACGAGGTCGCCGCAATCAGCGCGCTGCTCCGGGAGAACCGGCTGGTGACGCTTGTCGGAAGCGGCGGCGTCGGCAAGACACAGACGGCGCTTTGCGTGGCCGGAGATTTGCGCGGCAGCGGCATTTTCAGCGCGCGCTTCGTCGGGCTGGCGTCCCTAGATGCTTCCGGCAGGGTCGTCGCCGCGATCGCTTCGGCCTTGGGCGTGCAAGAACAGACGGGACGCTCGTTGGAGCACGCGCTGCTCGCGCATCTCCGCAACAAGAATCTTGCGCTGGTGCTCGACAACTGCGAGCACGTCATCGACGGCGCCGCTGCCGCTGCCGCCGCACTTTTGGCCGGCTGCCCGCGACTCCGCGTGCTCGCCACCAGCCGCGAGCCGCTCAAAGTAAGCGGCGAACGCATCTTTCGTTTGCCGTCGCTGCGAATGGACGAAGCAGTCGCACTGTTTGCCGATCGCGCTCGCGCCGTCGACCATCTGTTCGCGCTGACCGCGCAAAACGAACCGGTGGTCGGCGAGATCTGCCGGCGCCTGGACGGCATTCCGCTGGCGATCGAATTGGCGGCGGCGCGGATCAATCTCTTGTCAGTAAACACACTCGCCGAGCGACTCGACGATCACTTGCGGATACTGCGCGGCGCCGATCGAACCGCGCTTCCGCGCCAGCAGACCATGCGCGCGACGATCGACTGGAGTTACGAACTCCTAACGCCGCGCGAGCGGCAACTCTACGAATGGCTCTCGGTTTTCACCGGTGGCTGCACGCTCGAGGACGCCGTCGCAATTGCCACGCCGGAACCGCAATGGGAGCGCGAGATGCTCGATCTCCTCTCCTCGCTGGTCGACAAGTCGCTGCTGACCGTCGATTTTTCGGGAACTCGGCCGCGATATCGCTTTCTTGAATCGTTTCGGCAGCACGCGTACGAGAAGCTCGCCACGCACGGTATCGAGGACGTAGCCCGCCGTCATGCGCACGCGTCGCTCGCCGTGGCGCTACGACTCGAGCGCGCACCCGATTGGAATCCGGAGGACGTCGAACCGGAGTTGGAAAACGCGCGGTCGGCCATCGAATGGGCGATCGCTGCGGGCGAAGCTTCGCTTGCCACCCGAATAGCCTGCGGATTCACGCCGATCTGGCGCACGAGTCGCGGGGACGCGCAACCCCGGCGGTGGCTCGAAGGGCTACTCCCGAAACTCGACATGCGCGCCGGGCCGGAGATCGCCGCGTACGCGTGGCGCACATTCGCGTCGCTACGGCAGGGAACGCAAAAGATCGAGGCGGCTGAGCGGGCCATCGCGTTGGCAGCGACATTCGAAAATCCTGCGGACCGCGTTGCCGGGATCTGCCTGCTTACGTCGGGTCTCATTGACGCGGGTCGTCTCGACGAGGCTGAATCGGCAAGCGCGACGGCGATGACCATCTGTCGCGAGTGCGACCTGCTCGAGACACGTTACTATGCCGTGGCCGCCGAGATGCATGCATTCGTCGCCGTGCAACGGGGGCGCTTCGAGGAAGCAAGGAGGTCATATACTGAGGCGCTCGCGCTTACGCTGCGTTTTGGTAACGCCGTCGCCGCGACGAGCCTGCGCCACAATCTTGCAGAGCTCGAGTTACTCCTGGGGAGTGCCGAGCGGGCACTCGAACTCGCAACCGCTGCCGCAGACGGCGCGCGCCGTCTGCATTTTAGTCGTTTCGAGGCGATCTCGCTGGCGAATGCGGCGGCGTGCTCGTTGGCGCTCGGCGACGTCGACGGCGCCCGGCAGGCCGCTCACGATGCGCTCGAGCTCGCGCAGGGCGCTTACCCGTGGGGCTCCATCGTCGCGGTCCAACATCTCGCAACCGTCGCGGCCTTGCGCAGCGAACCGCAGCCGGCTGCGCGCCTGCGCGGGTACGTGGACGCATGGTATCGCGCGAAGGGCTGCGAACGCGACGTTGCTGAGGCCCGCGGCTACGAAACGCTGATGGTGGCCCTCCACGAACGGCTTTCCGAGTCGCAGATCGACAGGCTGAGCGCAGAGGGAGCAATGCTCTCCGAAGAGCAGGCGACGCTCGAAGCACTCGAACTTTAAGACTGTGCCTTGCGCAGCGTGCGATAATCGCCGTCGCGGATCGTAATCCCGTGTTTGTCGAGCCATTCGAGTAACGGGACCGCGTACTTGCGCGACGTTCCAAGAAGATCGCGAAAGCCGGCCGCCGTCATGCGTTCGTTTTCCTTCAAGTGCGCTTCCACGCGCGCGCGGATTCCGGCAATCTGAGAACCGCGATAGAGATCGTCCCCGACTTTCACCAGCGCTCCTTGCGCGAGCATGGTGTCGAATGCTTTGGAGCAGCCGGCTAGACGGGCGAGCTTAACGGCGGCGGCCGCACTTGCAAAGGGCACCGGCAAGAGCGGCTTTGCTTCGTCCGTGGAAACAAGATCGTCGAAAAACGCTCGTTGCTCTGCAGTCAGCGACGGCCGATAGCCGAGTGCGGCATAGTAACCGCCGCGGTTGACGAGGCGTCCCTCCTCGACGAAGTGTTCGAGGATTCGCACGAGCAGCGCTTCGGGCACTGCCAGCGCTCGCGCTAATGCGATGGACGTCACTCCCATCGCCCACGGCTCGTCGCGGTGCGCTTCATCAAGCTGGTTAAGCACGCGAGCGAGTAATGATGATGCGGGTGACCCGCTCACGTAAGCACGCGGTCGCGAAACGGCAACGACGTCGCCCCGTTCGACGAGTCGCTCCAGCGCGTCGAGCACCACCGCTTCGCGCAGATTGGCAGCGGCGGCAACCGCCACTGGCTCGACCGCGTCGAGTGCGCGATCGTTCAGCACCGCGAGCACCGCAGCTTCGTCGGGACTGTCCGTTTCGGCTGCGTTTGCGGACTCCGTTCCTTCAACGAGCCCGCCACCCAGCAGCACCATCGGCGAGGGACGCCGCAATACAAACGCAACGCCGGGAAAGGCGACGACCGGCTCCCGCAGATGCAGCGTCGCGCGCACTTCGCGGCCGGATTCGGGCGCCTCCCCAGCGACGAGCGTGCCGAGCACTTCGGCGGAGCCGACGTAGGCCCGCACCGGCGTCCGACGCGCAAACAAGCCGGCCGCACTTTCCAACGGCGTGAAACGCACGGCGAAGCTTTGGCCGGCCGAGAACTCTTTGCCGACGACGGCTTGACCTCGAGCGATCTCGCGGCGATCGATGCCCGACAAGTTCAGCGCGACGCGCGAACCTGCCTCGACTCTATTTCGAATGGAGCCGAAGACGCCGACGCTGCGCACGTGCGCCCGCGCGCCGCCGGGTTGGAGTTTGAGGTCGTCGCCGGTTTCGATGCTTCCTTGCATCAGGGTTCCGGTCACGACGGTGCCGAGACCGGCCAACGTAAACACGCGATCGATCGGCAGGTAGACCGGTGCGGCGCGGTTACGCGGCGGCATCTCCACAAGCTCCCGATGCAACAGCGCCCGAAGCGGCGCCATGTTCTCTCCCGTTATTGCGGAGACCGGCAAAATTGGCGCACTCGCTGCGATGGTTCCTTGGAGTTGCCCTTCGATGCGACGGCACGCTTCGTCGCGCCGAGCGGTCTCTATCAGGTCGATCTTGCTTGCGACAACGATGGTGCGACGCACGTTGAGAAACTGCAGGATCGCGAGATGCTCCAGCGTCTGTGGCATTACGCCTTCGCTCGCGTCGACGACGAGCAGCAGAAGCTCCATGCCCGCGGCGCCCGCCAGCATGTTATGGAGGAATCGCTCGTGGCCGGGAACGTCGACGATTCCGCCCTCGACGCCGTCGGGAAACCGTAAGTGAGCGAAACCAAGGTCGAGCGTCATGCCGCGCGCTCGCTCCTCCTGCCAACGATCGGGATTCGTTCCCGTTAAAGCCGCGACGAGCGCCGACTTTCCGTGATCTACGTGTCCGGCCGTTCCAATGACGTGCAAGATCTAACCGGCGGGTCGAAGTCGAACTCGATAGTCCGCGAGGATCTCTTCGGCGGCGCGAATCCCCGACTGCGCGCCCCCCTCCATGAAGCCTTGATATTCGACCGACGTGTGCTCGCCGGCGAAATGCACGCGTCCTTGACGGCGCGCCTCGTGACCGGCGATCGTCGTGCACTGTCCGACGAGCCAGCACGAGTAGCTCGCCAGAATGTTCGGATCGGCTTGCGCATTGCCGAACGTCGCGCGGCCGTTCCACGTCTGCGCAACGCCGGGCCAGATTTGATCGAGCTGCTCGAAAAAATCGCGCACGTGGCGCTCGACTGCCGTGTAATCGCCGATCCGCGCGTACGGCACGGGCGGCGTGTCGACCATGCCCGGCGGGCCGGCCGTAAAAACCTCGATGAGGCCGTCGGCGCCGCGCTGACCGAGCGAGTAATCGAGCGCGCTCTGCACGCGCAGCGTCGTCCAGATCTGCCCAGTCGTCGGCTCCGGCCACGGATGCCGGGCGCGCATCCAGGCACGCCGGTCGAACTGAAGATGGAGCTTTGTATGGAAGCCGTAGCCGAGGTTCTCGATCGCGTTGATCTTCGCGACATCGAAACTGGCGCCGGAATAGTCGACAGCACGCAGCGCGATGAACGGCAGCGCCAGCACGACGCGGTCGGCGAGCACCACGTCGGTAGCTCCATCTTTGGTGAAAGTTAACGCGTAGGCTCCCCTCTTCGTCTTCCCGATTGCGGTCAGCCGCCGACCGAAGCGGATGCTTCCGGCCGGCAGCGTTGCGGCGATCGCCTCCGGCAATGCCTGGCTACCAGCGGTCATAATATAGCGTTGATCCGAGTAGCCAAGGACGTTGAGCTCGTGGTTCTGCGCGTACCAGCGCTGCTGGCCAAGCTGTAGCACGAGATTGAGCGCGCTGAGTTCCTCAATGCCGCGGCCGTACTCGTTACGATACGCTTGCGCGATCAGCCGCCCCAGCTCCCCATCGAGCCCGTGCGGCACGTATTGGACGATCCAATCGCGCATGCTCATCGCGTCGAGCTGCCGCGCGGTCGCCGTCGCGTTTGCGTAGGTGGTCGTCGGATCGACTTTCGCCAGCTGCGCCTGCAGTATCGGATAGATCGCGCCGAAATCGCGATCCGCATCGGTCATCGCATAGTAGCGCCCACCGAGAAAACAAGTATCGCGGGCGTGCGGCGGGCGCGCCGCGTGCGTATCGAGCAAACCGAGATTGAATCGCCGCGCGAGGGCGTGCATCGCGAGATGCGTCGAATCGATCATCGCGCCGCACCACTCGGTGTGCTGCCCGTCGTTCCAATACGCGCGCTCCGAGTGCATGCGCCCGCCAACGCGGTTCGCGGAATCGTAGAGGGTCGCCGGGACGCCGGCATCGCGCAGGCGGCGCGCCGTCACCAGTCCGGCGATGCCCGCCCCGACGATCGCAACGCGCTCGCGTTCGCGCGCCGCGGAGGTCCCACAAACTGCAAACTCCGGGACCGTCGCCGCGCCGAGCGCGACGGCTCCCAGCTTTACGACGAAGTCGCGCCGTTTCACCGTTCTTCGACAGAGCCTGTCCTGAGCGAAGTCGAAGGGCTCAGGATGACATCACAACTTGACGTTCAAGTCGGCAAAGAAACCGAACGGTTGCAGCACCGACGAGATACCCACTTCGGTAATGTTGTAGAAAGTTCCATAGGGATAGCGCAGTTGCGCCGGTGGATTCTTGACGAAGTTCCCCGAGGGAGCTAGAATGTTCGACGGCAGGTTCGAGTAGACGCACGTCACCGAGTTGTCCCACACGTATCCGCGCTGAAAGCACTGGTTGTAGAGGTTGACGGCTTGCACCGTGAGCGTCATGCGCGGACTGACGTCGTAGCTGGCTTGTAGGTTGAGCGTCAGCTCTGCGGGCTGAATGAAAGCCCCGAGATTGTCGAAATGCGCGCTATAGGGATCGGGTAGGAAGATCGCGCCGGCGGCACCGCCCGAACAGGTCTTACCCGGCGTCAGCGGCGTCTTGCCCGGCTCTTGCGCGCACGACTGAGGTACGTAGCCGGGCCATACCAGCGGCGAGCCGTAGTTCGAGCCGTCGCTGTAATGCAGCGACGGCGTTACCGCAAATCGCCCGCGCCGATAGTTTAGGATAAGCGAGGCGACGTCGGGGACTTCGTAGCCGTTGGCCGCGTTGAAGGGGCTGGGTATCACGTCGTACGGCGTATACCACCCGCTCGTGTCGAAGAGCGGCTGCAGCGCGTCGCGATAGTAGGGGTTGGGAATCTTGAGTTGCCCTTGATCGCGCGTACCCGATTGCGTGTTGCGCAGCACCGTCTTGGCGTTACCCGCGTACGCGCCGCTGCCGCAGGCGGCCCAGTTCGGCGACGACTTCGTGACGCCCGCGCAGGCCGCGGTATACGAGTTGTACAGCTCGACCTGCGTGTTGAGCGCGTCGATCACGCTCACGCCGTTGATCGGCGAGAAGCGGATCTGGTTCTCGGTGTGCGTGTAGGAGAGCATGGACGAGAAGCCGTCGCGGCTGAAGTCGCCATACTGCAGCGAGAACTCGGCGCCGTAGGAACGCTGCGTGCCGACGTTGAGGCCGGCGAGCGTTCCTTCAACGGGGTTGATCGCTTGGAACTGCAACTCATTGCTCGTATCGCGGTAGAACGGCGTGATCTTGTACGAGAGCCTCGTACCCTTCACGTGTTTCTCGAGCGAAAGGTCGAAGTTATCCGACGTATCTGGGGAGATATCGTGGTCGGGCGTATGGTAGCCGTACGGATAGAACTGCGCGATGAACGAGGCGAGATTCTGCTGATAGCTATTGTACTGGTAGTACGACGAGCCCTCGGCGCGCGCGTACTTGCCGGCCGATCCGCGGACTACCGTATCTTGGTCGAGCGTATACGTGAACGAGAGACGTGGCTGAAAGACGTAGGCAACCTGTTCTCCCGCACCGACGTTATACAGGCCGAGCCCCGGATCGGTCAGCGGCGCGAAGCCGGGCGAACAGTTCCCAAGCGAGCCTGTCGCCGAATTCCACCGCCATTGCGTCGCCTTTCCGGTCGCGCCACAAAACTCGTTATTGTACGCGTCGAACCAAAACTGACGCGCGGGGTATCCATTCTCGAGGTCGTTCGTAAAGTAGGCGAAACGATCGATCCGCGCGCCTGCATTGACGACGAGCCGGTCGTCGGGCTGCCAAAGGTCGGTGATTGCTGCGGAGCCGAAGCGCGGCGTGACGTTATCGACTTGCGCGCTATAACCGTTCTCGGTCATCAACCAGGTCGCACCGGCTCGAGCCGCCGGCGTCCCGGACGGTGCATAGCCGGGCGTCAGGTTGAAACGGTACGAACCTTCTCCTGGATAGCAGCCGCCGGGTGAAAGACATCCGCCTTGACTCGCGGCATCGAAGCAGCTCCACGGCTGACCGGTAGTGTAGTTGTAACACTTGCCGTTGGGCGTGCCGTAGCTGGATAGGATCGTACCGAGCCCCGTTGGCGCGAGGCTCGTCGTGAAGGGATCGGTCGAGCTGTAAGCCGCGTTATACGTTTGCAGGCGCTGCGTCATGTACGACGCTTCCGCGGTGAGCAGATGCTGCGTCGAGAGTTGATTGGCGTAGATCAGGCTGCCCCCGGTACCGTGCTCGTAGACTTCGTAATCGGAGGGGTCGGAGCCGAAGACGAGCTGCGCGCTGTCGGGGCCGTTGATGAACCAGTTCGAGTACGCGCCCCAGACTAGCGCGCGTACGTACGAACGCGCATCGAAATTTTTCTGGTACTGGAGCTTCTCGATCGAATAGCCGTTCCAGTTGCCATCGCGATTGCTCGGGTCGATCGGGCCGCCCACGGCGCGGTCCGTCGGACTGCTGGGAAAGAGCCCGACGCCGACGGCATCGGGGTTGGGCGCCTGCATCAGCGCGCCGCGATAATAGAGCGAGTCGAGATACGGCATCGGATAACCGATGCCGGTCTTGTTGCCGGTCGCCGGCGTGTAGCCGATGTCGTTGGCCGAGCTGTAGAACTGCGCCGCGATGCCACCGGTGACGTAGAGCAGCTGCACGTCGTCGCGCAGCGACGAGTCGCGGTGTGGAATCCCGATGTGCAGATTGACGACGTTCTCCCGATCGAAATCGGCCGCTTGCGCGTAGCTGTAGCCGGGTTGGGCGATAAACCCGTAGTCCGGCGCCTTTCCGCCCGAGCCGTCGAGAATGTTGTAGACGTTGTTGTCGGTCGGCACCGAGAGCGGGTAGAAGTAGAGCGGGACGCTGGTCGCGCCGAATTGATCGCCGTAGCGAAACGTTTGATTCGTCCCTGACAACCCCACGTAATACGAGAACATGCGGTCGGGCGTTGCTCCGGCGACTTCGACGGTGGCTTGATGGTAGAAGGCCGGACCGCCGATGCCGAAGTCCGCACTGGCATAGCCGGGAAAGGTGCCGGTCTTGATCACTTGGTTGATGTAGCCCGCGAGTCCGGACGAGTTGGAGGTGGCCGGCGTGCCGCCCGTATAGACTTGCACCTCCTGATTGCCCAACGACGTCAGCGTAGCAATCGGAGCGAGATCCGACTGGCGCGTCGTCGGAATGCCATCGAACTCGTAAGCAACTTGGTCGACGTCGCCGCCGCGAATGTAAACGCTCTGATACCACCCTTGCTGGTTCGAAGGAATGTTGACGCCCGGGGCACTCGCGATTGCACCGTAAGCTTGCGTCAAAGAGCCGGAACCCGAGAGCGTCGAGGCCGCCTTCTGTCCGGCAGAGTTAATCGAAAAGACGTCGCTGGTTACCCCCGAGTGCACCAACGACTGCGCCGACCGCGACGTCGTGCGCGCGATCGTTTTCAACGTTTTTTGCAGAGTGAGTGCGACGGTCGCCGACTGGTCGGCCGCGATCGTGACGCCCGGCGCAGATTGCGGGTCGTAGCCCGGCTTTGACGCGTTGACGGTATAAGTGTCGGGCTGCAGCGATATGAACGAGAAGGCGCCCGCGGAGTCCGAAACGGCTTGCGCGGTTTGCGAGGGCGAAACCGCGGTGACGGTCGCCCCGGCGATGGGCGCGTGGGATGCCGCGTCGACCACCCGGCCACGCAGGGTACCCGTCGTTCCCGCTCTCGCTTCGATAGGCATGGCAACCAGGATGACGAGCGCGACAATTCGCTTGAGCACGTGCCTCCTCGACGGCCAACCAGGGCCTCTAAAGATGACCGCCTTTATATGCGCCGAATGTAACTTCCTCGCCATATCCAGAATCGACACGTGAGGCTTTTGAACACCGTTACGCAACCATCGCTCGAGCAGCGGCGCCACGACAACGTCGCGCGCGGCGTCGCGACCGCCCATCCGATCTGGGTGGAACGCGCGGCCGGTGCGGCGCTGTGGGACCGCGACGGCCGCCGCTACCTCGACTTTGCCGGCGGAATCGGCACGCTCAACGCCGGCCACGGCCATCCCAAAGTCGTCGCGGCGATCGCCGAGCAAGCTGCCCGCTTCACTCACACGTGCTTTCAAGTCGCGGCGTATGAGCCGTACCTTCGCGTGGCCGAAGAACTCAACCGGCGCGCACCCGGAACGGCTCCCAAGAAGACGCTGTTGTTGTCGACGGGCGCCGAGGCGACGGAAAACGCGATCAAGATTGCGCGCGAGTATACGCGCCGTCCGGCGGTCGTCGCCTTCACCCATGGGTATCACGGCCGTACGTTGCTGGCACTGAGCATGACCGGTAAGAATGCGCCGTACAAGCAGCACTTCGGCCCGTTTTGCAGCGAAGTCTATCACACGCCGTTTCCATTCGAACGGCACGGAGTCTCCACGCGGGATGCGTTGTCGGCGCTCGACGAGCTCTTCGAAGGCGTGGTCTCCCCCGACCGTGTCGCGGCAATCATCATCGAACCCGTGCTCGGCGAAGGTGGCTTCGTGCCCGCGCCCGCAGCGTTCCTCAAAGAGCTGCGGCGCATCACGCGCGAGCGCGGCATCGTTTTGGTTGCCGATGAAATCCAGACCGGGTTCGGCCGCACCGGACGACTCTTTGCGTGCGAGCATTACGAACTCGAGCCGGACATCATCACGGCCGCGAAATCGCTGGGCGGCGGCCTTCCGTTGGCGGCGGTCATCGGGCGAGCCGAGATCATGGACGCGCCCGAGCCCGGCGGGCTCGGTGGTACCTTTGCCGGCAATCCGGTCGCCTGCGCGGCGGCGCTCGCGATCCTCGAAATCATGGACGAAGCGTTCCTTGCGCGGGCGCGCGACGTCGGGGTCCGCATCGCGTCCGCACTGCGTTCCATGCAGTCGCGATTTAAAGAGATCGAGGACGTTCGCGGACTGGGGGCGATGATGGCGATGGAGCTTTCGCGCGACGCCGAAGCGATCGTGCAAGCGGCTCGCGCACGCGGACTTCTCCTCCTACTGGCCGGAAGGCGCGACGTCATTCGGATACTCGTTCCACTGGTCGTAAGCGACGCGGAACTCGACGAAGGTTTGACGATTCTCGAGGCAGCCGCGGCCGAGGCGTACGCGGTATGACGAACGCCGGCCCCGAGCGCGAGCGCGCCGTCTACGAATACACGCAGCGCGTTCTGGCGCTCATTGCGAAACCCGAGATAACTCCCGCCGACGCGTCGTGGATCACTCGCGAAACGGTCGACTCCTTCCGCGACCACATCAATCCCGGATTTCTCGAATACCGGAAAGCGACCGACGCGCGTGCGGCCGGCGCGGTCGTCGAATGGTCCGATGCCGGGCCCAACTCCTACCGCGACGTAAACGGGCGCAAGTACCTGGACTGCTTGGGCGGATTCGGCATCTTCAACGTCGGGCATCGCCATCCCAAAGTCGTCAAAGCGGTGAGCGATCAACTGCGCCGGCAACCGCTTCACAGTCAAGATCTGCTCGACCCGCTGCGCGCCATGCTGGCCAAGACGCTGGCGATGCTCGCGCCGGCAGGGCTAGACCACAGCTTCTTCTGCAACAGCGGCACGGAAGCGGTGGAGGGCGCGCTGAAGCTGGCGCGCGCCTTCAATCCCGCTAAACAAACGATCGTTGCGGCGACCAAAGGCTTTCACGGCAAGAGCTACGGCGCGCTCTCGGCAAGCGCCAAAGCTGAGTTCCGGCGACCGTTCGGCCCGATGCTGCCAAACATCGAACACGTGCCGTTCAACGATCTTCCCGCGTTGCGCGACATGATGACCTCATGCCGCGCCGTCGGGGAGGACGTCGGCGCGGTCTTGTTGGAGCCGATCCAAGGCGAGGGGGGCGTGAACGTCCCCGACGACGATTACTTGCCGGGCGTGCGCGCGCTCTGCGACGAGTTCGGCGCGCTCTTCATTCTCGACGAAGTGCAGACCGGCATGGGGCGGACCGGCAAGATGTTTTGCTGCGAACACTACGGCGTGGCGCCCGACCTCATGTGCTTGGCCAAAGCCTTCGGCGGGGGCGTGGTGCCCGCGGGAGCGGTCATCGGACGGCGGGAGATTTTTTCGCGGCTTTTCGATAACCCGTTTCTCCACACGTCGACCTTCGGCGGAAACCCCCTAGCCTGCGCGGCGGCGCTGGCCACCATCAACGTCTTGATCGAAGAGCAACTACCCCAACGCGCTGCGCGGCTGGGAGAGCATCTGCTGGCCGGAATTCGCGCTGCGGTTGCGGGACACGACGACCTCGTCGCCGGCGTTCGCGGCAAAGGTCTCTTGATCGCGATCGAGTTCCACGATCACGCGACCGGCTTCGAGCTTGGAAAGCGCATGCTCGACCGCAGTGTGCTCGTCTCGGGTACGCTGGTCAACGCGCGCGTGGTCCGCGTCGAGCCGCCGCTAACGATTAGCGAGGAAGAAGCCGACTACGTGTGCCAAGCCCTTTCCGAGAGCCTCCAGTCAATGGCGGCCCCAATACGAACAGGAGCCTAGGCTTATGCAAATCGCCGCGCGCAGCGCAAACAGCTCAGACGAAATCCTCGCGCATCTCCCGCGTATCGGCGGCGTCATTCCAATGTACGTCGACGGCGACTGGCGTCTCGCCGCGCAGGGCGGAACGCGCGAACTTTACAACCCGGCAAACGGAGCCCCGATCGCGACCATTGCCGAAGCGACCGAAGCCGACGCCGAGACCGCAATCGCAGCCGCCCGTAAGGCATTTGACGAGGGCCCCTGGGCCACAATGAACGCCTCGGAGCGCGCGGCGTTGCTCTTCCGAGTCGCCGACGCGATCGATGCCCGTTGCGACGAGTTCACGCGCATCGACACGCTCAACAACGGCAAACCGCTGCGGGAAACGCAGTACGATGCCATCGACGCGGCCAACTGCTTTCGTTACTACGCCGGCCTTGCGACCAAGCCGCACGGGCAGACCTTCGACGTCCCGGCGCCATCGCAGACGTTTACCGTTCGCGAGCCCATCGGAGTCTGCGGGCAGATCGTTCCCTGGAACTACCCGCTGCTGATGGCGACGTGGAAGCTAGCGCCCGCGTTGGCTGCGGGGAATGTCTGCATTCTCAAACCGTCGGAGCTGACGCCGCTCTCGACGATTGCTTTGGCGGCGATCTTCGCGGAGCTCGAGTTCCCACGCGGGGTGGTCAACATCGTGCCGGGGCCCGGCGCTACCGTCGGTCACGCGCTGGCGGCAAGCACGCTGGTGGACAAGATCGCGTTTACCGGCGGCACCAAGACGGGCCGGAGCATCATGCAAGCCGCCGCTTCGAATCTCAAGAAGATCTCGCTCGAGCTGGGCGGCAAGTCGCCCAACATCGTTTTCGCCGACGCCGACTTCGATACGGCGGTCGACTACGCGCTTTTTGGGATCTTCGCCAATGCCGGGCAGGTCTGCTCGGCAGGATCGCGATTGGTGATCGAGCGTTCCCTGCGCGACCGCTTTGTCGAGCGGCTCGTCGAGCGCGCCCAAAAGATTCGCGTAGGCGACGGATTCGATCCCCAAACGGAGATGGGGCCGATCATCTCGCCGCTGCATCGCGAACGGGTCGAAACCTACATCGCAGCCGGGATCGAAGAGGGGGCGAAGCTTCTCTGCGGCGGAGAACGTCTCGGCGGTTCGCTCGCAAACGGAAACTTCATCGCGCCGACGATCTTCGACGGCACGTCGTCCAACATGCGCATCGTAAAGGAAGAAATCTTCGGGCCGGTCCTCGTGGTACAAACCTTTGACGATGAAGCGGAAGCGGTCGCCGTCGCCAACGACACGGTCTACGGTCTAGCCGGAGCCGTTTTTACTGGGGACGTCGCGAAGGCACATCGCGTGATTCGCAAACTTCGCGCCGGCATTACGTGGATCAACACGTACCACCCAACCTATAACGAGGCACCGTGGGGCGGCTACAAACAATCGGGGATCGGACGGGAGCTCGGCACGTACGGCTACGACGCCTATACGGAAGTCAAACAGATCAACGTAAACCTTGACGTGGCACCCTCGGGCTGGTTTTCCGATATCTAATCGCGGCACGTAAAAGGGGGCCGGCCCTCCGACCCCCTTTCCCCGGTTCTTGCGGGAGCGGCAGTGGAGATGCCGCCACGCGTGTTATTCGCCGACGGGGTTGGTGGGACGAGTGATGGGAAGCTGGGCTCCGCCGCCGGGATGCGTCGGGGGCATAGGAGGGCGAATCGGGTCGATCGGAATCGGATGGGTTCCGACGCCGCCGCTTACGCTATCCAGTTCTTCGTCTTTCTTCTGGTCGCTCATTTTCAACCTTTCTCGCGCAGCACAATCACCACGCTTCACGTACCGTATCAACCAAGTGAGAAATCGTTAGGAAAAGCTCGGGAACGACTTGTCCGCTGCAACGGTAATGCAAAAAAACCAACGCCCGCGATGTTGTCACGGGCGTTTGGGAAAGGGGCGGGTTTTTGCAGGACGGGAACTACTCCGGTGAAGCAACGCCCGGCCCCTTGCCGAACTTGGCGCAACGCTAGTCTTCTACAGACCGAGCGTCGCTTTGGGACGGTTTAGCCGACCGGGTTGGTCTTGCCCTTGATCGGGGCGCCTGGAATGATCGGATGGGTCGGGGGGCCGCCTGGCTTGATGGGGTCGATCGGAATCGGATGGGTTCCAACGCCGCCACTTACCTTATCCAGTTCCTCGTCCTGAAATTTCTTCTCGTCGCTCATTTTTACCCTTTCATGCCTGGCAAAATCACCGGGCTTCGCATAGAGTACCAGCCAAATGAGAAATCGCTAGGAAAAGATTGAGAATAAATTTTCCCCGTACCGGCGGTGAAATTTCGGTCACAACGGGCCAATTGAGAAGACGGCCTTCTCAATTAGGCTGGAAATAACAAGCTGGTCCTCCTCTGGAGCGATGGTGCGAAGGTCGAGGAGCACCCGCCCGCTCTCGATACGCGCGACGATCGGTGGGTCCCCCATCCGCAACCTCTTCGTTAAACCGTGTGGTTTTTCGGTAACGATCGCGACCGCGATCGAAGGTATGCGCGCCCGCGGAAGCGCGCCGCCGCCAAGATATGCATCGCTCTGGGTTGCTAACGCGCCGGGCACCTCGCTTACGTAGGCTTTCGCTCGCTCGCGCAGTTCGTCGAGCGTTGCCGCGAGCATTCGATAGATCGGCAAACGCTCGCGCGAGATGCGATCCCGGTGGGAGCGCAGCGTTGCCGCAAGCGCCGCGATCGTCAGCTTCCCGACGCGCAGCGCGCGCAACAACGGGTTCGTGCGAAGCCGCGCCACCAGATAGGCGCGGCCGGCAACAACGCCAGCTTGCGGGCCGCCGAGCAGCTTATCCCCCGAGAACGTCACCAGCGTCATGCCGTCGCCGATCGCTTCTTGCACCGTGCGCTCGTGAGCGGCTCCGTACTCCGCGAGATCGCAGAGAGCGCCGCTGCCGAGATCTTCGACAACGGGAACTCCAGCGCGTTGCCCGAGTGCCGCCAGATCGCGCGCGCTTGGTTCGTGGGTGAAGCCCTCGATACTATAGTTCGACGCATGCGTGCGCAGCAGTAGAGCCGTTCGCGGCGAGAGTGCGCGCTCGAAATCTTCGATGTAAATGCGGTTGGTCGTTCCGACCTCGACGAGTTTCGCCCCGCTGCGTTCCAGTACTTCGGGAACGCGGAATCCGCCGCCGATCTCCACCAACTGATTGCGCGCCACGATGACTTCGCGGTCCTTAGCGAGCGTATCGAGCACGAGGAGCACGGCGGCGGCGCAGTTATTGACGACGAGCGCATCCTCTGCCCCGGTAGCCGCGCGTAACGCCTCACCGATCGCGGCATTGCGCGAGCTGCGCTCGCCGGTTGATAGATCGTACTCGAGATTTAAATAGCGGCCTCCGGCCTCCGCGATTGCCGTCGCGGCATCGGGACTCAATGGCGCGCGTCCGAGATTGGTATGCAGAATCACGCCCGTCGCATTAATCACCGCAATGGGCGACTCTACGCGCAGGCCGTCCAGCCGGTCGCGGACGGCAGCGACGACCGCATCGTACTCCGGTTCATTACCGGAAAGACGCGCGCGGCCGATTACCTCTTCGGCCGCGCGTTTGATTCGTTCTCGTCCTAGCTCCGGCTCGTGGGCTGCGATGCGTTCGTCTTCCAGTATCCGATGCATCGCGGGCGGACGAGTTCCCGCTCTCCGCAACTCGCTCTCAGGCGACGTGTTTGCCGAGCATTGAGGTCACCGTGCTTTCAGGAACGTAGCCGACGATGCGATCGACAGGCTGACCGGCCTTGAAGAGAATCAAGCACGGGATTCCCGAGACTTGGTACTGTCCGGCGATAGTGGGATTCTCGTCCGTATTTAACTTGACGAACTTTGCTTTGCCGGTGTTCGCGGCGGCGACCTTTTCAACGATCGGCCCGAGCATGCGGCACGGACCGCACCATGGCGCCCAGAAATCCACGAGAACCGGCTGGCTGCTCTGGAGCACCTCGGTCTCAAAGTTGGTTTGCGTCACCTCTGCTAATGCACTCATATCTTTTCTAACACTCCTACAGCTCGGGTTGTTGCGGCTCGCCGGTGATCTCGGTGATCTGCTCGGCCTGCTTTCCAAGGTTGGTAATGGCTATGACCTCTTCGCCCTCGCCCAGCCGTTGCAGGCGGACGCCCTTGGCGTCGCGCCCCGTCTTGCGGATGTCGCGAACCTTGAGGCGAATGACCTGGTTGCCCGACGTGATCATCAGAACTTGGTCGTCGGGCGCGACGAGAATCTGGTCGACGACCTGTCCGATGTCGTCGCGCTGGCGCGCGAACGCCTTCACACCCTTCCCGCCGCGTGACGTGTGGCGGTACTCTTCGATGGGCGTCCGTTTGCCGAAGGCGAGAGACGTCACGAGCAAGACCTCCCTGCGCTCATCCTCCAGGACGTCCATCGCAACGATCGTGTCGCCTTCGTCGATCGTCATCGCCTTGACGCCTCGCGCCGGCCGTCCCATCGGCCGGACGTTCTTCTCGTTGAAATGCACCGCCATGCCGCGCGACGAGGCCAGAATGATGTCGCGGGAGCCGTTGGAAAGGTCGACCGCCAAGAGCTCGTCGCTCGGATCGAGATTGATTGCCAAAAGACCGTTGCGCCGAACGTTCGCGAAATCTTCGAGCTTCGTCTTCTTGATGACGCCGTGCCGAGTGACCATAACGAGGTACTTCTCGCCCTCGAACCGGTCGATGGGAAATGCCGCGGTCACCTCTTCGCCGGGCGGCAGCGTCAGCAGGTTGACCAGCGCCGTGCCGCGAGCTTGCCGCGTCGTATCGGGGATCTCGTACCCCCGCAAGCGATAGACGCGGCCTTTATTGGTAAAGAAGAGGACGTGGTCGTGCGTCTTGGTGATAAAGAAGTTGCTAACAACGTCCTCGCGCTTGAGATTCGAGATGCCCGTCACGCCGCGCCCGCCTCGGCTCTGCGTTCGAAACGTATCCAAAGTGACGCGTTTGATGTAACCGCCGACCGTATAGGTGACGACCACGTCGATGTTCGGCGTGATCTGCTCGATCGACAGCTCGTCTTCGGCCGGCTCGATGCCGGTCCGCCGCTCGTCGCCGAAGCGTTTCTTGACGTCGAGCGTCTCGCTCCTTACGATCTGCGCGACGCGCCGCGGGCTGCGCAAGATGTCTTCCAACTCCGCAATCGTCTTGATCAGCTCGGCGTATTCTTGCTCGATCTTCTGGCGCTCGAGCCCAACGAGCGTGCGCAAGCGCATATCGACGATCGCTTGTGCTTGAAGCTCGCTCAGCTCGAATCGCGCCGATAGCCGCGCCTTGGCCTCATCGGTCGTTTGGCTTCCGCGAACGATCTCGATGACCTCATCGATATTGTCGAGGGCGATGCGATAGCCTTCGAGTAGGTGCGCGCGTTCTTGCGCTTTGCGAAGGTCGTACGTCGTTCGCGCAACGATGACGTTCTTGCGGTGCGCGATGAAATGCTCCAGCAACTGCTTGAGGCTGAGCACCTGCGGCTCGATCGCCGCGGATCCGTTGGAACGTGGCGCACCCACCGGTACGAGCGCCAGCATGTTGAAGCCGAAGGTTGCCTGCAGCGGCGTGTGTTTGAAGAGCTGATTGAGTACGATTTTCGGCGTCGCGTTCTTCGATAACTCGATCACGACGCGCATGCCCTTGCGATTCGATTCGTCGTCCATCCGGGATATGCCGGCGATTCGTTTTTCTGAATAGGCTTCGGAAACGGCCTCCAGGATGCGGCTCTTATAGACTTGATACGGTATTTCCGTGATGACGATCTTGTGCTTGCCGCGCTCCTCGACGATCTCGGCCTTGCCGCGAATCGTAATCGAGCCGCGACCGGTCTTGTAGGCTTCGCGGATCGCATCGTGCCCTAAGATCGTTCCGCCGGTTGGAAAATCCGGCCCTTTGACGATGTCGCAGAGGGCGTCGTCGGTCGTTTGAGGATCGTCGACCAACGCGACGATCGCGTCAGAAATCTCGTTGAGGTTGTGCGGCGGAATATTGGTCGCCATCCCGACCGCGATGCCGCTGGAGCCGTTGATCAAGAGCTGCGGCAAACGCCCCGGCAAAACGCTCGGCTCGACGCCCTGGTTGTCGAAGTTGGCAACGAACGGAACCGTCTCTTTGTCGATGTCGGCGAGGATGTCGAGCGCCGTCCGGGCCAGGCGCACCTCGGTATAGCGGTAGGCAGCCGGCGGATCCGGGTCGATCGACCCAAAGTTTCCGTGGCCGTCGACCAGCGGATACCGCAGCGTAAAATCTTGCGCCATGCGCACCAGGGCATCGTAAACGGAGCTGTCCCCGTGAGGATGGTAGCTCTTGAGCACGTCGCCGATGACGCCGGCACTTTTGCGATGCTGCTTGCTGGGGTCGAGCCCCATCTCGCGCATGGCGTAGAGAATCCGGCGTTGAACCGGCTTGAGGCCGTCGCGAACGTCGGGCAGAGCCCGCGAGGCAATGACCGACATCGCGTACGAGAGATAGCTCTCTCGCATCTCGTCTTCGACATTGACCTGCGTTACGGTATCGTTGTTCAATACTTACCTGTATTCATGAATAATGCCCTTCGACTCGGCTCCGGGCCCCACTTCACTCTCACTCTTCACTCCGAAGAGGCAACCTACGCATTTGCGGCGACCTTTGCGCGGCGCCTGCAACCCGGCGACGTCGTCGCGCTTTCGGGACCGCTGGGTTCCGGCAAGACCACGCTGGTGCGAGCGATCGTGCGGGCACTTCACGGTTCCGATCCAACCCTCAGTCCAACCTTTAACTTTTGGCACCGCTACGACGGCGATCCAACCATCGACCACATCGATCTCTTCCGGATCGACGATCCACGCGAAGTCGTCGAGCTAGGCCTCGACGAAGCACTCGACGGTCATTCGGTCGTGCTCGTCGAGTGGTGGCGCAACGCACCCCATATTCTCCCGCCGCGCCGGTACGAGATCGAAATGGAAGGCGCCGGCGACAATCCTCGCACTCTTTTCCTTCGCGAACCGGAGTGAACGTTCTTGCACTAGACGGAGCGCTGGGCGGCTTCTCGGCCGCGGTCGCTTGCGAAAATCGAGTGGCCGCCGGCGTACGGGAAACTGGAAATGTCGCACTCGAGCGCGGCCTCGTCCTAGTGCAGAGCGTCCTGGGCGAGGCCGGCGTGCCGGCCGAGAGACTCGACCGTCTCGCCGTCGGCATCGGGCCCGGCGGCTTTACGGGGCTGCGCATCGCGATCGCTTACGCAAAAGCGCTCGCGGCGGCCTGGAAACTCCCGCTAGTTCCGATATCATCCTTCGATTTGCTCGAGTACGGCGGGAGTTTCGAACGAGTTCTTACCGTCGTCGCCGGCCGGCCGGGCGTCATTTCGGCACGGTATCGCTACGGTGACAAGATCGGGCGCGCTTCGGGACGAATCGCCGAGGTTCTCGACGAGCTGCTTCCCCGCTCGGCTTGCCCTCCCCAGACGGGTCGAGCGGCGCTCGACGTCGTCGGCGCGTCGAAGGACGTGCGGGACGCACTCGCCGAACGCGGTTATCCGGTGCGCTTCGTCGATCCGGCCGTCACGCCCGCAGCCGCAGCAGTAGCTCTGGCGGCCGGTTCGTGCGCCCCGGCGGCAAGCCTGCACGAAGTGCGCGCCGATTACGGCGAGCTTCCCGCCGCCAAGGCTCCGAAACTCTAGGGAGCGTTTGGCGTGAAGATGGAGCTTCACCGGCCGGAGCATCGGCCCGATCGCTTCTCGATCGCGCCGATGACGACGCCCGACGTCGCCGCAGTCGCGCGCATCGAGCGCGCTTGCTTCTCCACGGTCTGGCCGAACGACGCCTTTTACAACGAGCTCAGCACCAACAAGCTGGCGCATTATTACGTCGGGCGTTTCGACGACCGCATCGTCGCCTACGGCGGCATTTGGGTGATCTTAGAGGACTCCCATATAACGACGCTGGCGGTCGCTCCCGATTACCGCGGCCGCCGGTTCGGCGAAGTGTTGCTCATGCGGCTGATCGACGAAGCGATCGATCGCGGTGCCGGCTGGATGACGCTGGAAGTTCGCGAAAGCAACACCGTCGCCCAGCGGCTCTACCGGAAGTATGGTTTCACGACCGTCACGATGCGCGCCGGATACTACAGCGACGACAACGAGAGCGCACTGATCATGTGGGCCGGCAGCCTCAAGAGCGAGCTCTACCGCAACCGGCTCGGAGTTTTGCGCACGAGCTTGGGGGATTGATGCCCTCGTTCGCACAACTGATACGGCGCGTTGAAGAAGATTTGGGACAACGGTTCCGGTTCGCGCACAGCGTGCGCGTCGCGCGCTGTGCCGACATCCTCGCGCAACGGCACGGCGCCGATCCACGAAAGGCACGCCTGGCGGGCCTACTTCACGATCTCGCGCGCCTCTACTCGCCGGAGCGGCTCGTCGCCGAATGCGAAGCGCGGGGTCTTCCGATCGACGCCGCAGAGCGCCTCCATCCAATGCTCTTGCACGCGAAGCTCGGCGCGGCGATTGCGCGCGAGCGATTCGGGGTACACGACGCGCAGGTGCTGTCGGCCATTGAGAAACACACGACCGCTGCGGGCGAGATGTCCCCGCTGGATTGCATCGTCTATCTCGCGGATTCGCTCGAACCGCACCGCTCGTTTCCAGAGCGCGCCGATCTTTGGAGCCTCGCACTGGACGATCTCGCGGCGGCGATGCGAGGAGTACTCCTTTTGACGATGCGCCACAACGCCCGCAAAGGCGTTGCGACCGTTCCGGCGACGCTTTCGGCGGCCGCGAACTTCGGGCTGACGGCGGCGGACGGAGTTCCACCGGAGGTGCGCGCATCGGCGAGTTGATCGACGTCGTTCGCGAGAGTGCGCTCGACAAGAAAGGAGAGGGTTTTACGGCAATCGACGTAAGCGGCCGGACCATTTTGGCCGACACCTTCGCGATCGTCACCGGACGATCGAAAGTACAGACGCGCGCCATCGCCGATGGCGTGAGCGAAGCGGCGCGCCTGCGCGGCTACGGCGTTTCACGCATCGAAGGGTACGCCGACGGATCGTGGATCCTGATCGATCTCGGCAACGTGATTCTTCACGTCTTTACGCCCGAGCAGCGCGAGTTTTACAATCTGGAAAGGTTGTGGGGTATTCCCAATGCTGCAAGCAGCATTGCCAACGCGAGCACCGCGTCGTGAAGGGGCGGCGGCCGACCCATATGACCAAAGCGACTCGCGCCCGGCGCGATTTACTCAAGCGTCTCGGGGTCTGGGTTTTTATCTTCTTCTTCGCGCTGAGCGTCGCCGGAGGGCTGATCGTCATCTCCTCTTCGCTGCGCGCGCACTGACGCGGCGCGAGCAAACCACAGCCACCCGATAACCAAAAAGCCGGCGAAGTAGTAACCGAACCAGCGCTGCGGCGGCGCTGGAACCGAGTAGACGAGCGAGACCGCCGGCACGCCGAGCAGCACGACTGCCAGCGCGGAAATCGCGACGTCGATCCAGCGCATCGTGCCGATACGTTTGACGTACAGGCACGCGGCAACCGAGATCGCGGCGTAGATCACGATGAATCCGAACGCGCTTAGAGTGCCACAGTTATTGAAAACGTCGATCGGGAGGACGCCGGCCGCCAGCGATGCGGCCGCAATGGATACGACGGCGACGGTAACCAGCGTTACGGCAATGTGAGGCGTATTGTGCCGGGGTTCGATCGCGGCGAGCGCGCGCGGGAAGAGGCCGGACTTCGCAACGGCGTAGGCGATTCTCCCAGCGGTCGTGATGCACGCCAAACAGACCGAGAACGCGCTGAAAAGGGCGCCGATCGCAATCGGCACGCGCAGGTAGCCAAGATTATAGATGCCGACGAGGGTCCCCAACGGGAACGTTTGCCGGTCCAGCGGAGTCGATGCGTGGGCCAATCCGACGATTTCGGCATAGGTCGCGAGGATGAAAAACGCGCTCGCGAAGGCGACGCTGGCAATCACCGCTCGTGGAATCGTGACCAGCGGCCGTTTGGCTTCGGCACCAAATGCCGTCGCGCTTTCGAAGCCTACGAGACTGAAGACGGCGGTCATCACGGCCAAACCCCAGTTGGGGACGCCGCCCTTAATCGTCAGTTGATTCGGATCGAGTTCCGGCCCGTGTCGCGCAAGAACGATCGCAACGACTACGAGGATGATGAGGACCGAGATAGCTTCGAGCACGAGCATGACGATTGCCGAGACTTGCACGCCGCGATAGGCGGCCTGCCAGCAAACCGCACCGAGAACAATCGCGATAGCCACGTAGATCGCCGGGGTCGATTCGTCGAGGACGCCTGCATCGTGCAGCAGCAAGCCGACGAAGAGCGACATCGCACCGACGACGGCTGCCGCGACGAACACGTACGCCCAGAGCAGGCTCCATCCGGCAAGGGCACCTAAGACCGGTCCGAGATTTTCGGCTGCATACTCGTACATCGAACCCGCGCCGGTGAAACGGCGCGCGAATTGGTTCAGGTTAAGGGCCACCACGACGAGCATACCCGCGCCGAAAAGATAGGCCAGCCACGTCCCGTTGCCCGCATTGGCGAACATGTACGGCGCAATCAGGATCGGCGTCATGCTCGGCCCGATCAAGGCAATCGAGGTTGCGAGCACCTCGACGAAGGTCAGCGAGCCGGCCCGTAACGAGCTTGCGGCGCCACCCGTCTCTTCCATAAAATGCGATGCTCGGCGGCCGGCTCCCGAGTTCCCCCACGCCTGCGAAACTTCGCCGCTCGGGCGCGGGTAGGACCGGTCGCAATGTTTTGGTGGGTCATCGTCGCCGTTGCGGGTTTTTTGATCTTGCGCTCGATCCTACGCGCCGTTGCCGCCTCGCGCCATTTCGGCGGAGCTGCGCCGCCGGGGCCTGCGGAGTATGGCTATGGCGGTTTTGGCGGCGGCGGCAGCTTTTGGAGCGGTCTGCTCGGAGGCTTGGGCGGCGCGTGGCTGGGTAACGCAATCGACTCCGACGTCCCGAAACGCAATTCGGGCAGTGACGATGATGCCGGTGGGGGAAGCGGCGACGGTGGCGGCGGATGGTAGGCGTCTATGGTACGCCTGCTGTCATTGGTTCTTGCCGCGCTCTTCGTCAATCCATCGTATTTGGGTAGCCTGCACTGGCGGTTGATCGGGCCGTTTCGCGGTGGCCGCGCGCTTGCGGTCACCGGCGTTCCCGGCGAACCGCATCACTTTTATTTCGGCGCCGTCGATGGCGGCGTTTGGGAGAGCAACGACGCCGGTCGCACCTGGAAGCCTATCTTCGATCGCGAGGATATCGGCTCGATTGGATCGATTTCGGTCGCGCCCAGTAATCCGCGCGTCATCTACGTCGGAACCGGCGAAGCCGACATGCGCTCCGACATCGCCTACGGCGACGGGATGTACAAATCGACCGATGGCGGAGAAACCTGGTCGCATATCGGACTGACCGATACTAAGCAGATCGGCGCGATCGTCGTGGATCCGAACGATCCCAACGTCGTCTATGTCGCGGCACTAGGCCATCCATATGCGCCCAATGCGGAACGCGGCGTCTTTAAGACGACCGACGGCGGCCAGACGTGGAACAAAGTCCTCTATAAAGGCGCCGACACCGGTGCGACGGCGCTCGCCATGGAACCGGGTAATCCCGAGGTTCTCTACGCAGCGCTCTGGCAGACGCGGCGACCGCCGTGGAACGTCTATCCGCCATCGAACGGCCCCGGCAGCGGCCTCTATAAGACAGCCGACGGCGGACGCAACTGGACGAAGTTGACGCAAGGTCTTCCGGCGAGCGTCGGGCGCATCGGGCTGTCGATCTCGGCGGCGGCGCCTAACCGAATCTACGCCAACGTCGACAGCAGCCCCGGGATGGGCGGTATCTATCGCTCCGACGATTCCGGCATGACCTGGGCACATCTCGCCGGCGAGACGCGCCTTTGGCAGCGCGGCTGGTATTTTAGCGGCATCACCGCCGACCCGCACAACGCCAACGTCGTCTATGTGATGGATACGGCAACCTATCGCTCGACCGACGGCGGCAAGAGTTTCGACGCGATCTTGGGCGATCCGACCGGCGACGATTTCCATACGTTGTGGATCGACACTAGCGACTCCAACCGCATGATCTTGGGCAGCGACCAGGGCGTCGTCGTCAGCCTCAACGGCGCCCAGACGTGGAGCTCGTGGTACAACCAGCCGACGGCGCAGTTCTACCACGTCGCAACCGACGACGCGTTTCCGTATTCCGCGTACGGCGCGCAGCAAGACTCCGGCGCCGACATGCAAGCGGTGTGGAGTAAATACGGGGCGCTCTCGCAGCAAGATTTTCGGCCGCTGGACGTCGGCGGCGAGAACGGTTATCTCGCGCCCGATCCCAAGCATCCGGGGCTGGTCTACGGCAGCGCCGGAGGCGCCGGCGGCCCGGGCGCGACCAAAGAAGTCCCCGCCACGGGCTGGGAGCTGAACGTCGATCCGGTCATCGCCTTTCCGTCGACGCTTTGGCGCAACACGTGGACGGCGCCGCTGTCGTTCTCGCTCGCCGATCCCAGGTCGCTCTACATGGGGCACCAGGAGGTCTTTCGCTCGCGCAACGGCGGCGACAGCTGGCAGATCGTCAGCCCCGATCTCTCGCGCCCGAACGAAGGCACGCCGTCGAACCTCGACGCGGCGACGCTGGCCGATAGCAACAACGTGCAGCGCCACGGCGTGGTTTACGCGATCGCCCCTTCGCCGATCGTCTCAAACGTCGTCTGGGCCGGCACCGACGATGGCTACATCTGGATAAGCCGCAACGCTACTGCGAGTGCGCCGGCGGTTCGCTGGCAGAACGTGACGCCGCCGCAGCTTTCGTCGTGGAGCAAGGTAGGCGTCATTGAGGCCTCGCACTTCGACGCCTCAACGGCGTACGCGGCCGTCGATCGCCACCGCCTCGACGACTACGCGCCGTACATCTACCGTACGGCCGACGGCGGCGCGACGTGGACGTCCATCGGCAACGGCATTCCGAACGGCTCGTTCGTCAACGCCGTTCGCGAGGATCCGAAGCGGCGCGGACTGCTCTACGCCGGCACCGAGCGCGGCGTCTACGTCTCGTTCGACGACGGTGCGAACTGGCAGCTGCTGCAGCTCAATCTTCCGGTCACCTCAATTCGCGACATCGCCGTACACGGCGACGACATCGTGCTCGCGACGCACGGGCGTTCGTTCTGGGTGATGGACGACGTGGCGTCGCTGCGGCAGATGGCCGCCGCGCGCGCCGCCGGCGGCGATTATCTCTTCGCGCCCACAGCGGCGTATCGCATCCGCGATGGCAATCAAGAAGGAACGCCGCTACCGCTCGACGAGCCGCAGGTCGACAACCCGCCGGTCGGACTGTACGTCGACTACTATCTCGCGCGCGAGGCGAGTACCCCGGTCGCGGTCGAGATTCTCAACGCCGACGAGCGCGTCGTGCGCCGCTGGTCGAGCGCCGAGCCGGTGAAAGCGGCCGATCCCAAATCGGTCGACTACACGACGCACTGGATCGATCAGCACCCAGTGCCCGAGACGTCGGCCGGCGCGCACCGCTTCGTCTGGGATTTCCATCAAACCGATTCAAGCGGGCCGTTGTTGCCGCCGGGAAGCTATACAGTACGGCTGAGCGCCGGCGGGAAGACGTACGACCGCGCGGCGCGCGTGATGCGCGATCCGCGCATCACGGCGACCGACTCGGACCTCGTCGCGCAGTACGAGCTGGCGGAACGCGTCATCGCGCTGCGAGCCGAAGTAGCCGCGTCCCGCGCGAAGGCGCAAACGCTCGACGACAGCTCGCGTCTTTCCGCCGCGCAAAAGCAGGCATTACACCGCGACGTTATCGGCGGAGAGCCGCCCGACAACCCCGACGATTCGATGGGCGCCTACTCGCACGATTTCACAAGCTTCCGATTCCTCAAAAACCAGCTCGATTATCTCGAGAGCGCCATTGAAAGCGCCGACACCGCGCCGACATCCGATATGCGCCTCGGCTACTCGAAGCTCGACCTCATCTATCGCGACACGCTTGCGCGCCTTCACGCAATCGAGGCGACGGGCCGGTAGCGCTCGCCGGGGAAGCTCTAGCGCCCGGCCTGCAGCGTTTGGACGTACCACCGCTCGAGATCGTCGTGAAACTGCGCCAGCGCCGGCGTGTGAAGATAGACCATGTGGCCGGACTCATAGAATCCGTAGCTGATGTTACTTTGCAACTGCGGTGAGAGGGTCAAGTGGTTGAGCGTGTAGACCGTCGCCCAGAACGGGGTCGCAAAGTCGTAGTAACCGTTGCCCGAGAAGACGCGCAGGTTTGGATTAAAGGCCATCGCGCTGGCGAGGTCTTGGGCGGTGTTGGTTGGCAGCGCGCCGTTGTGTTTCCAATCCCATTGGCGGAAGACGTTGATAGTTGGCAGATAGATAAGGTTCGTTCGATAGCCCAATGCCTGGCGCAGATAGGCGTTTCCGGTCGCGACGAACGCCGCTTCGATCGCGGAATTGGTCGCATCGAAGTCGGGCTGCTCCTGCAAACGATCGAGCATATACGACGTGTAGCGCGCGTCGTAGCGGCCCAGCATGACGCCGCTGTCGCGGAAGAGCTCGGTTGCGTAGCGCGTGTACGGAATCCGCAGGTTCGACCCGCGGATGTAACTTTCCGACAGCCCGGTATACTGATGCAACTTCGAAACGACGTCGTCGTAGGTGGACGGCGAAAGGCTCGCCCCTTGCGCCAGCGCGTTGAGATACTCGTTCATGGCAAACGTTTCGACGCGCGGCAACAGCTCGGCCAGCGTCGTTTGCGGACCCGGCAAGGCGTGGTGGTACCAGGCGGACGCGGCCTCCGTCGGCAGGTACAGGGGAAACGCCCAATCGCCGCCGCCGATTGCCGTGGGCGTGAAGTTCACGTCCCAGTCGAGGCTGAAATCGAGAACCGACGAGAGCAGCACGACGCCGTTGACGCCGATGCCTTGCCGCTGCTGGAGATAGTTGACGAGCATCGCCGAGCGCGGCGTACCGTAGGATTCGCCGAAGAGAAACTTCGGTGAGTTCCAACGTCCGAACGCGGTAATGTAGCGGTTGATGAACTGGCCGAAGGCCGCCACGTCGGAGTCGACGCCATAAAAGTCCTTCGGCGTTCCCGCGCCGACGATTCGGCTAAAACCGGTTCCGGGCGCATCGATGAAGACCATATCCGTGCGATCGAGCAGCGAGTACTGGTTCTCAGCCAAGTCGAACGGCGCGCCGGGCGTCGGAACGCCGTCGCCGACTTGCACTCGCATTGGGGCGAACGACCCCATGCGCAACCAAATCGTCGAACTGCCCGGACCGCCGTTATAAAAAAACGTAACCGGTCGCGTTCGCGGATCGGCGCCGTCGAGGGTGAACGCCGTGTAGAAGATCTGCGCCGTTGGCTGATCTTTGTCGTTTTGCAGCGCAATCGTTCCGGCACGTGCCGTATAGGCGTAGCTCTTTCCGGCGAGTGCGATGACGTGCTGCGTTACCGCATCGGGGGTTCCCGCGGCAGGGGCGGCGACGGCAGCGGCAGCCGCCACCACTGCGGCGGCCAATGTCGTTACGATGCTAAACATTTCGCAGCGCCTCCGCGTACCAGCGTTCTAGGTCGTCGTGGAAGCGCCCGAGCGCCTCGGGATGAAGATAGACCATATGCCCCGAGTCGTAAAAGCCGTAAGTAATATTTCGCTGGATTGCCGGTGCGAGATAGAGATGGTTGAGCGCGTAGACGGTTGCGAAAAAGGGCGTTGCGAAGTCGAAATACCCGTTCGCGGAAAAGACCTTCAGGCTCGGATTGTACGTCATCGTCTGCGCCAGGTCGGGCGTCACGTTGAGGACCTGGCCGTTGGTGCCGTGTTTGAAATCCCAACTCTGGCCGTCGGCATAAATCAAGTCGTAGATGTTCGCACGGTAGAGCAGCGGCGTATTGTAGTGCAGGACCGCTCGCAAATAGTAGTTCGACATCGAGGTGAAGACCGAATCGATCGCCGCATCGGTGGCGTCCCAGTCGGGTGAGACCTCCGGCTTGTCCAGCACGTAGGTTTCGAAGCGCGAATCGATGCGACCAACGGTGCGCCCGGACTGACGCAGCAGCTCGTTCTCGAAGCGATCGTAGGGAATGCGCAGGGCCGAGCTGCGAATGTACTTCTCGGAGAGGCCGGTGTAACGATGCAGCTTGGCCACGACGTCGTTGTAACGAGCCGGCGGTGCCTGCGCACCCGCGGCGAGGACGTCGAGATACTCCGTGAGCCCGAAGTTCTCAACCTCCGAGATCAACGCGGGCAGCGCCGGCTCGTCAGGCAGCGCGTGATGGTACCAAGCCGTCGCGGCCTCCGTCGGCAGATAGAGGATGAATCCCCAATCGCCGCCGCCGATCGGCGCGCCGTCGTTATAGTCGATGTTCGAGTTCAAGAACGACGAGAGCAGCACGACGCCGTTGAGGCCGATGCCCTTATCTTGCAGGTACTTCGCGAGCACCGCGGAGCGCGTCGTGCCGTACGACTCGCCAAAAAGGAAGCGCGGCGAGTTCCAGCGGTTGAACTGCGTGATGTAGCGCTGGATGAACTGTCCGAAGGCGGCAGCATCTTCATCGACGCCCCAAATGTCGCCGGGTTTGCCGGCGCCGATAATCCGGCCGAATCCGCTTCCGGGCATATCGATGAAGACCATATCGGTCTTGTCCAGCAGGGAGTAGCGATTATCGACGATCCGGTACGGGGGAGGGCCCGTCAGCCGTCCGTCGCTCGTCTGCACGCGAACCGGTCCGAAGGACCCCATTCGCAACCACATCGTCGAGCTGCCCGGGCCGCCGTTGTAGATGAACGTCACGGCGCGCTTCGACGGGTCGGCGCCGTCGAGCGTGTACGCGGTGTAAAAGACGCGAACGATCGGCTGGTCGTCGCCGTCGCGCAAGGTGATCGTTCCGGCGCGCGCGGTATACGCCAACGTCCGCCCGTCGAGCGTAAGACGGTGGTGCGTGACGCCGTCGGGCGTCAATGCGGGAATAGCCGGCGGCTTCGCGGCGCCGGCCGGCAAAGCGATAACGAGCGCCGCAAAGGCGATGGGCAGAACGCGCAGTGATTTAAATTGCAATCCGGGCCTCCAGTGAACGCCGATTATCCGCGGTACGGTTCCGGGCTCCTGCCTGTTTCGCCGATCGAACCGCCGTATGCTTGCTCGATTTGGGTCGCATAGCGTTTCTCGACGACGCGCCGCTTGATCTTCATCGACGGCGAAAGCTCGCCGCCCTCGACGCTAAACTCCGTGGGCACCACGACGATCCGGCGCACTTGCTCGTAGCCGGCCAGCGCGCGCGTTTGCTGGTGCACTTCGTGGACCAAGAAGGTGCGTACGTCGTCGCGGGCGGCAAGCTGTTCAGGCGTAGCCCCGGCGGGCAGCTGCGGCAGCTCGAGCGCCAGCAGCTTCCAGTTCGGACAGATCAGCGCGATCGGGTACGGCCGGCCGTTGCCCACGACCAGCGCCTGTGCGACATAGACCGAACGCTTGATGTTGGCCTCGATCCGAGCCGGCGAAATCCACTTCCCGGTATCGGTTTTAAAGATCTCGTTCTTCCGATCGGTGATTCGCAAGTAGCCCGCGCCGTCGAGTTCTCCGACGTCGCCGGTATGCAGCCATCCGTCGCGAACCGCGGCCGCCGTCGCCTCGCGGTCGCGGTAATAACCGAGCATGACGTTGCGGCCGCGCACGAGCACTTCGCCATCCTGCGCAATCACGACGTCAACGCCGGTGATCGGCCGGCCCACCGCACCGTACTCGTTTGCGGACAGGCGGCTCACCGAGACGACCGGCGAGGTCTCGGTAAGGCCATAGCCTTGCATGATCGGGATGCCCATCGCCAGGAACGTCATCGCGGTATCGATATGCAGCGGCGCGCTCCCACTGGTGAGGAACTTCACGCGATCCAGGCCGAGCGCGAGCGGAATTTTGCGAAGCACGACGGCCTTGGCGATGGCGTATTGCAGCGTCGTCCACGGCGTGGGCGCCGGCTCGGAGAGGATCGTCGCGCGCATGTACTCGCGTCCGGCTTCGAGCGCCCAAGGAACCAACCGCCCTTTGAGCCCACCCGCTGCCATCGCCTGCCCCTTCACGCCGGCGAGCACGCGATCGAAAATGCGGGGAACCGACGTCATCTCGACCGGCCGCACGTCCTTGAGATCCTTGAGGAGTTCGCCGGGGTCGTGACAGATGAAGTAACGCACCTTGGCCAGCAGATAGATGTAGATCAGCGTATGCTCGTAGATGTGCGAATACGGCAGCACCGAAAGCACGTCGCGCCCGCCTTCGATGCCTTCGAAGCCGCAATCCAGGGAAACCCGAGCGTTGAAACCGAGGTTGTCGTGCGAGAGCATGACGCCCTTGGGCGGACCAGTCGTTCCGGAGGTATAGATCAGGACCGCGAGGTCGTCGGGCCGCAACACCGACTCGTACGCCACCGGCAGCTCCGGATTCGAGGCGCGCAGCGCCGCGCCGCGCGTTTCGAACGCTTGCAGCCCGTCTGGGGCGCTCGAGTTCAAAACGACGACGCGCGGCAACGCCACGTTCGTCTCACGCAAGCGCTCGAACGTCCCCGGGCCGTCGACGAAGATCAACCGGGCGCCCGAGTGTTCGAGAATGTAGGCCGTGTGATCGAGCGCTTGCGTCGGATAGATCGGGACGACGACGCAGCCCGCGAAGAACGTCGCGAAATCGCAGACGATCCAATCGACGCAGTTATGCGAGACCAGCGCGACGCGATCGCCGGCTTCCAAGCCGGCATCGCGAATCGCGCAGGCCACATTTTCGACGCGTTCGAGCAATCGCGCGCTCGAGGTGGGCGTCCACGCTCCCGCGACGCGCTCGACCAGCGCCTCGTCCCGTTCCTGCGCAAGCGCCGAGCGGATGAGGCTGGGCAACGTCTCCTTGGCGGGGGGCTCCACAGACATGAGGAGATTCCCAATGCGCAACGCGCCTGGAGCAGCCCTTCAGGCCCTTAGATTCGCTTTAAGGCTCGCGTAGATAGGGGCGCGCGCGCTCCAAGCGGCTCTGCGTCATTCCGGCGACGTCCAAAAGCTCGTCGAGCGACGCAAAGCTGCCTTCGCGCTCTCGCAGCTCCACGATGCGCGAGCCGACGGCGCGCCCAATTCCCGGAACCGTGGCAAGAGCCGCGGCATCGGCCGTGTTGACGTCGACGCTGCCATCGGCCGGAGGCGGCGATGCACGATGGCGCCGCGTGCGCGGTTCGTGCAGACGCGTCCGCGACGCTTCACCGGCGGCCGGAACGTAGACCTCTTCGCCGTCGGCGGCGCGCGCAGCGAGATTGACGCCCCCGGCCTGCGCCGATGCCCCGAATCCGCCGGCCAAAGCGACGGCTTGCGCATAGCGGTCGCCGGGATGGAGATGATAGAGACCCGGTTTGACAACGTCGCCGGCCACGTAGACGACCAGGTCGCCGGACGGCGCGGCATGCCGGAAGTGCCGATGGTGTTCCCTGCCCGAAGCGAGCGGATCGGGATCGGCGGTCGGCGTCGCGAGCGAAACCGATTGGACGGCGGCTCTCGGGGCTGGATGCCAGAGCGCGAAGGCAGCAAGGGCGAGCGCCGCCCCGGCAATCAAAGCAATTCTCACGATCATGGTGTTCCATCACGCGGGCAGCCTGCAGCGCAAAGGGTAGCGGCGGCCCCCTCCCAGCGTGTACCATGCTCTTCATGGCCGGGAGCTACGACTTCGCAACGATCGAGCACAAGTGGCGGTCGCGCTGGGAGCGCGAGTCACTCTATCGCGCGCCCAACGAAAGCGAGAAGCGCAAGTACTACGCGCTGGAAATGCTCCCGTATCCTTCGGGCGATCTCCATGTCGGGCACGCAAAAAACTACACCATCGGCGACGCGGTGGCGCGCATGCGGCGGATGCTCGGTTATAACGTGCTGCACCCGATGGGCTGGGACGCCTTCGGCTTACCGGCCGAGAACGCGGCGATCTCGCACGACGCCGACCCTGCCGTCTGGACGACCGAGAACATTCTCAACATGCGCCGCCAGCTGCGCTTGCTGGGCACCAGTTACGACTGGTCGCGAGAGATCGCGACGTGCGAACCCGAGTATTACCGTTGGAACCAGTGGCTCTTTTTACGCTTGTACGAAGCAGGCCTCGCCTATAAACGCGAGGCCCCGGTCAACTGGTGCCCACAAGACCAAACGGTGCTGGCCAACGAGCAGGTCGTCGACGGGCGCTGCTGGCGATGCGAGCACCTCGTGGAGCGGCGCAATCTGTCGCAGTGGTTCTTGCGCATCACCGCTTACGCCGACCGTTTGCTCGACGATCTCGATACGCTGCCCGGCTGGCCCGAGCGCACGCGGGCGATGCAGCGCAACTGGATCGGCCGCAGCGAAGGCGCGACGTTTGCCTTCGGCGTCGACGGCCTCGATGCCGACGTCGACGTCTTTACGACGCGGCTCGACACGCTCTTCGGCGTGACCTTCCTTGCCATCGCTGCGGAGCATCCGGTCGCGGACTCGCTGCGGGCGATCGTTTCCGCCGAACATTCGGCGCAGATTGCCGTATTTGCCGAGAGCCTGCAATCCAAGTCGGAGCTCGAGCGAACCAGCTTGATGGAAAAGCGCGGCATCTTCACCGGCGCATACGCGATCCATCCACTCTCTCGCGAGCGCATTCCGATCTGGGTGACGAGCTACGTGCTCGCGGAGTACGGAACCGGGGCCGTGATGGGCGTTCCCGCACACGACGAGCGCGATTTCGAGTTCGCGCGAAAATATGCGCTTCCGGTCGTTACCGTCGTCGTCCCTCCAAACGCGCCGCCGGACGAGATGCCGCACGAACCCTATGTCGAAGACGGGCGCCTGATCGGCAGTGAAGAGTTTAGCGGGATGTCGAGCGAGCGCGCTCGCGAGGCCATCGCGCAACGCCTGGCCGACCTCGGTCGCGGGAAGACGAGCGTCAACTACAAGCTGCGCGATTGGTTGATCTCGCGCCAGCGGTATTGGGGAACGCCGATTCCAATCGTCTACTGCAGCACGTGCGGCGAGGTGCCCGTGCCCGACGGCGAGCTGCCAGTTCTTTTGCCCCTTGGCCTGCGCCTGCGCGGTGAAGGGTCGCCGCTGGCCGCGTTGGCGGAGTTCGTCGAAACCTCATGCCCGAAGTGCGGCGGCCCCGCGCGCCGCGAGAGCGATACGATGGATACGTTCTTTGAGTCGTCGTGGTACTATCTGCGCTACCTCGATCCGCATAACGATCGCCTGCCATGGTCCGCGGAGCGTGCCGCGCAGTGGATGAACGTCGACCAGTATATCGGCGGCGCCGAGCACACGGTGCTTCATCTGCTGTACTCTCGTTTCTTCTACAAGTTCTTCCACGACCGCGGCTGGGTGCGCGGCGCCGACGAGCCCTTCAAGAACCTCTTCCACCAGGGGCTCGTGCTGCGCGACGGTGAGAAGATGTCCAAGTCGCGCGGCAACGTCGTCGGCATCGACGAGACCGCCGAGAAGATCGGCGTCGACGCGATGCGGCTCTTCTCGCTCTACGTCACGCCTCCCGAAGAGACGAGCGACTGGACCGACGAAGGCATCAGCGGACGCGTGCGTCTTTTGAACCGCATCTGGCGCGCCTGCGAGCCCTTCTTTGAGGCGCCGCCCGACAGCGGCGCGCGCGGCCTGCCGGCGGTTCAAAACGCCGCGGACAAGGCGCTGCTTCGGGCGGTGCACGTCGTCGCCAAATCGGCGGTCGACGAGACGCTGTCGCACCGCTTTCATTACAATACGACGATCGCCAAGCTCGACGAGCTGGTAAATCTCATAACGGTATCGCCCGCGCCCGACTCGCCGGTAACGACCTATGCCGTGCGGGCGTTGCCGATCCTCGTTGCGCCCTTCGCCCCGCACATCGCAGAGGAACTTTGGGAACGATTTGGTCACACGACCTCGGTGCACCTCGAGCCGTACCTGCAGCCCGATGAACGCGCGCTGGCGGTCGACGAGGTTACGTTGGTCGTGCAAGTCAACGGCAAGGTTCGAGCGCGCCTCGTCGTTGCGCCGGGCATCGGGGAGGAGCAAGCCTTCGCGCTGGCACTCGCGGAAGCCAACGTTCGCACCCACCTCGACGGCAAGGAGGTGCGTAAGCGGGTCTACGTTCCGGGTAAGCTGCTCAACATCGTCGTATGAGCCCTTCGTCCTTCGACTCCGCTCAGGATGACATTACTGCGCTCAGGAGAAGCTCCGCAGTGTGCATCGTGGGCGGAGGCCCGTGCGGGATCATGCTCGGCGTGCTGTTGGCGCGGGCCGGCGTCGACGTCGTCGTACTCGAAAAGTATAAGGACTTCTATCGCGACTTTCGCGGCGACACGATCCACCCGTCGACCCTCGATTTGCTTTTCGAGCTGGGCTGGCTCGATGCGTTTCTCGCGCTCCCGCATGACGAGATTCGATCGATCGGCGCCACCATCGGCGGCGAAACCGTGCAGATCGCCGACCTCACCCACCTTCGGACGCACTGTAAGTTCGTCGCGTTGATGCCGCAATGGGATTTTCTCAACTTTCTGGCTGACCGCGGCCGACGCTACCCGACCTTTCATTTGATGATGCAGACCGAGGGCATCGGCTTGGTCGAAAGCGGCGGCATAACGACGGGCGTGCGCGCGAAGACCGCCGACGGTGAAATCGAGATCGACGCCAAGCTTGTGGTCGGAGCCGACGGGCGCCATTCCACCGTTCGCGCGCTTGCCGGTCTGACCGTCGAAGATCTCGGCGCGCCGATGGACGTGCTTTGGATGCGTATCTCAAAGCGCCCGGGAGAAGCCGAGCAGCGGTTGGGCACGATCGCCACCGGACATATGCTCGTGATGATCGACCGCGGCGACTACTGGCAGTGCGCCTACATCATCCGCAAGGGCTCCTTCGACGAACTGCGGGCGCAAGGCATCGAGGCGCTGCAGCGAGGCCTCGTGGAGCTGGTTCCCGCGCTGCGCGACCGCGTCGCGGCGCTTGACGACTGGTCGAAGGTTTCGATGCTCGAGGTTCGCGTCGACCGGCTCGAGCGCTGGTACCGGCCGGGCCTGCTCTGCATCGGCGACGCCGCCCATGCGATGTCACCGATCGGCGGCATCGGAATCAATCTTGCAATCCAAGATGCGGTCGCGGCTGCGAACATTCTGGCAGATCCGCTGGCATCGGGAGCAACGCCGAGCGACGCGGAACTCCATCGTGTCCAAGAACGGCGAGCCTTTCCCACCAAGGTAACGCAAGCTTTTCAAATTTTCGTGCAAGACCGGGCGATCGATCCGGTCTTGAGCGGAAAAGAGATCGACCGGGCGCCGCTGCCGATGCGCCTGCTCGACGAGTTTCCGCTGCTTCGCCGTCTCCCCGCGCGCTTGATCGGCGTCGGCGTGCGGCCCGAACACGTCCGCACGCGCGACGCCTTTTATGCGTCCGAGGCGAAGAGCGCGCTGTAGAGCTTGCCTCCGATGGCGCCGCCGACGATCGGCGCTACCCAGAAGAGCCAGAGTTGGGCAACCGCCCATCCGCCGACGTAGACAGCGACGGCCGTCGAGCGCGCGGGATTCACCGACGTGTTCGTAACCGGAATGCTGATCAGGTGGATTAGCGTGAGCGCGAGGCCGATCGGAATCGGTGCGAAGCCCGCCACGACGCGCTTGTCGGTAGAGGCCGCGATGATAAAGATGAACATCAGCGTCATCACGACTTCGCAGACCGCGCAGGCGAGCAATGAAAAGTGTCCCGGAGAGTGTTCGGCATAGCCGTTGCTCGCAAAACCGTTGGCCGTCGTGAAGCCGGCTTGGCCGCTCGCAATGATGTAGAGAACGCCGCCGGCGATGATACCGCCGACGACCTGCGCGACGATGTATGGAATGACGTCGCGGCCGTTGAAGCGGCGCGCCGCCCAAAGCCCTACCGTCACGGCCGGATTGATGTGACAACCTGAAATGCCGCCGATCGCGAAGGCCATCGTCAGCAGCGTAAGGCCGAAGGCCAGCGCCACGCCGGCAAATCCGATGCCGAGATTGGGAAAGGCGGCCGCGAGGACGGCGCTGCCGCACCCGCCGAGGACCAGCCAAAACGTACCGATGAGTTCGGCCGCGAGTCGCTTCGAAAGAGGCATATTCGAGCTCCTTATCTTCGCCTGACAAAAAAACCAAGGCGTGCGTCCGCTCGACCTTCCTAGGCCGGTCCTTTCGCCCCTTCCCGTAATAGCATTTCGTCGTGGATTTCCGCTACTCGGCCGATGGTATCGATCTCGTCTGGCGGTTTGTCGTCGCGGATTCGGACGATGCGTGGAAAGCGCAAGGAAAAGCCGCTCTCGTGCAGATCGCTCTGCGCGATCACGTCGAACGCAACTTCGAGCACGATCCTCGGCTCGACCGGTATCTCATGGGAACGCGCCTTCGCGCGCCGATGCTCGACCGGCAGGCGGTGTGCGAGAAACCACGGCGTCAGCGCGGCGATCTCCGCATCGGTAAGGCCGGAGTAGGCCTTGCCGATCGTCAGCAGTTCGCCGCGCTTTCCGCGAACCGCGAACGTGTAGTCGGAGAGCACGCCGGATCGCTTCCCGTGCCCCCACTCGACCGCGACCACCACGACGTCGAGGGTCGAAAGCTCGTGCTTGAGCTTTAGCCACCACTTCCCGCGCCGTCCGGGCAGATACGGCGCATCGGCCCGCTTGAGCATAAGTCCCTCGTTACCGCGCGCACGCGCCGCTTCGAAGCGCTCGTTCACCCGTTCGGGCGCCGGCTCTTCGAGCCGTTCGAGAGGCGATAGCTTCACGTGCGGACCCGCGACGAAGAGATTTGCGAGTTGCTCGCGGCGAGCGGTCAGCGGCTCGTCGATCAGCAAATCGCCGTCGAGCGCCAACAGGTCGAAGACGATATACGCAACCGGCACCTCGGCGCGAAGCGACTCGTCGACGACTTTGCGTTGAAGACGCGCTTGAAGCGTGCGAAACGGTTGCACCCGTTCCTCACGCATCGCGACGATCTCGCCGTCGAAGATTGCATCGCGCGAGAGCGCGGCGAGCTCCGCGGTAACTTCGGGATAGGCAACGCTCACGTCGTTGAGCCGCCGCGAGAATAGCGTGACGCTGCCGGCGCGCAAGTGCGCTTGAACGCGGATGCCGTCGTATTTGTCCTCGAGCAGCCACGCCTCGCCGGCGAGCTCGGCGTACGTTTGCCCATACGGAATTGGCGTGGCCAGCATGAAGCCGATCGGCGTGCCGTACTCGACGCGCAGCTCGTCCAGCGTGCCGTGCTTGGCCGCCAGCGCAACCACCCCAACGTCGCCGCAGGCCATCAGCCCGCGTCGAACCGCAGCGACATCGGCATCGAAGGCCGCCGCGATCGCATCGAGCACGAGCCCTTCGCGTAATCCGACGCGCAAATCTCCGGTGATGATCTTGATGACGTACGTCGCAACCAACGAATCGTCGCAGGCGCGCAGGATGCGCTCGAGTACGGCCTCGCGCCGCCGGTTCGCCCGCTTTCCCGACGCCTCCGCGATTTCGCCAAACAAAACGTCGAGCGTCGCGGGAGTGAGGCGATCGCGGAAGAGCATCGAGTCGACCGGTGGACGCACCAGCGGTCCGAGCGCGGCACCGAGATCGCCGGTCGCGCGATAACTCAAGCCCACCGCGGTATCGTCGAAGCCCCACACGCGTTGGGCGACCTCGACGATCGCCCGTCCCCCGACCGATAGCGTTCGCCGGTCGCGAGCCGCAAAGGGATTTCCGGTGAAAAAGCGCGCCGCTGCGACCAAGTCGGCGTCGTCAAGCGAGCGAAAATACGACGCCAGCGCCGCGACCTTTTCAAGTTTTCCGGGAGTCGACGCGATCCGCTGCGCGGTTAGTGCAAAGCGCTCCATCGCTCGAAGTATTCGTACGTTGCGCGGATCCCATCGGGCAGAGTCGTCGCAGGCGTCCACCCGAGTTCCAAGCGAGCGCGCGTGGCGTCAAACTGCGCGTCGCGCGCGTCACCGGGCCGCTGCGGCCCGCGTTCCAGCGGCGCTTGGAAACCGGTCAGCTCGACCAGCCGGCGATAGATCTGATTGACGCTCGTGCGGACTCCGGTGCCGATCACGTAACAGCCGCCGGAACCGCGATCGAGCGCGGCAAGGTTCACGCGTGCCACGTCCTCAACGAAGACGTAGTCGCGGGTCTGTTCGCCGTCCCAGTCGATGCGAACCGGCTCGCGAGCGAGAAACTTTCCGATGAAGATGGAGATCACGCCGGCCTCGCCGTTGGGATCCTGTCGCGGCCCGTATACGTTTCCGTACCGCAAGGCCGTGAAGTCCAAGCCTCGAGAGGCCTTGTAAAATCGCAGATAGTCTTCGGCAACCATCTTGGTGATGCCGTACGGCGACGTGGGGTGCTGGGGCGTGTCGTCGGTGATCGGCAGCTTCTCAGGCGTGCCGAAGGTCGCACCACTCGACGCGAAGATAACCTTTCGGACGCCGGATTTTTGCGCGAACTCGAGCACGTTGAGCAGCCCGATAACGTTGATTTGCGCGTCGTAGACCGGATCGCGCGCCGAGATCGCGACGGAGTGCTGGGCCGCATGATGGCTGACGATCTCCGGCGCGAAATCGGCAAAGATCCGGCCGATCGCCTCATCGCGAATGTCCATATGGACGAGTGAAACGTTCTCCGGAAGGTTGGCGCGCCGGCCGCCTCCGTGCTCCCAGAGCGAATCGATCACCAACACCTCGTGGCCCGCAGCGCAATAGGCGTCGGCGACGTGCGACCCGATGAAGCCGGCGCCCCCGGTAACGACGATGCGCACCGCGTTGCCTTCTTAGATTACGCCGGCTAGCCGGCGCGGCGAGTCGTCGCAGGGGAAGGGCGATGCCATCGTGGGGACTCCTTTGCTGTGCGAGCGTTTGCGTGTTGGGAACGCTGGCCGTTATGCCATTGGGGCCGGACCTTCGTCCCTTAGAGATTCTTGGTTTCGTCGTGCTTGCGATTTACGTTTGTTTCGGGCGCGAATCGCCGCGCTTTCGCGCCGCGTTGCTCGTTGCCCTGGTCGCTGCGGCAGCTAACGCCGCACTCCATCAACGCGATCGACCGGATCTCGCGGAGCACCGCACGGCGCGTTATGCAGCAACGTTGTTGGAGCGCGAGAACGAAGGCGACGGCTCCGCTTTGCTTACGCTCGAGCTCGACGGTGGCGCTGCGGTACAGGCGCGCGTGCGCGGCGAAGTTCCTGCTCCCGGCGCGCGATTGATCGTACGCGGACGGCTCGAGCCGTTTGACGATGCGCGAAACCCGGGCGAGCCGAGCGAACGCGAAATGGAGCGCGAACGCGGGCTGGCGGGCCGGCTCGATGCCGCCGCCATCGAATCGGTGCTGGGATCGCGGTGGAGCCCTCGGATTGCGCTCGCACGCGCGCACGAGTGGGCGCACGAACAACTGCGTGAACGTCTCGGCGAACCGGCCGCATCGGTGCTCGCAGGCGAGTTGTGGGGAGAACGATCGTCGCTGCCGCCGGCCTTGCGCACCGAGTTCCAAGAAACCGGCACGGTGCACATCTTAGTCACGGCCGGTTTACACATGGGTGCGGTGACCACGCTCTGCCTTCTCGTACTGCTTTTTTTCGGATTACCGCGGTGGTCCACGTGTTTGATCGCGATCGCGCTTGTTTGGGGCTTCGTTTGGTGGAGTGGTGCACAACTGCCCGCCGAGCGTGCCGCGACGATGGCGACGGCGGCACTCGCCGCGCGCGCTTGTGGCCGCGCGACGCTTTCGTGGAACGCACTGGGAACCGCCGCGATCGTCATTGCATTGCTACGCCCTCAGAGCGTCGCAACGGCTTCGTTTGCCTTATCGTTTTCCTGCGTCGGCGCGATCTTCGCGTGTGCCGGTCCGGTGGAGCGCTGGATCGAAGAGCGTGTCGCGCTGCCGCAACGCGTGCGCGAGGCACTCACGCTAACGCTCGCAACCCAACTTGGAACCTGGCCGCTGGGAGCGGCGGTCTTCTTGCAGTTTGCGCCCTACGCCGTGGCGGCGAACTTCGCCATCGTTCCGTGCGTGGCCCTAACGATGGCGCTGGGCGCGGCGACGCTTGCGTCGACGTGGTGCGCTCCGCTGGCGCAGGCCTTTGCGAATCTCAACTCGTGGTTGCTGGCGTGGATGCTCGGCGTCGTGCAAACCGTGAGCGGGCTCCCCGACGCAGTGCTGCCGATGACGCCGGCCCCGGCCTGGTGCATCGCCGCGTACGACGCAGCGCTTCTCGCGGCGCCGGCATTATGGCGACGGAACGCGCGCACCGTTGCAGTCGCGGCACTGATTCTGGCAACTTCGTACGTGCTGTGGCCTCCGCGAGCGATTGACGGGCGGCTGCGCGTTACCGTGCTCGACGTCGGGCAGGCCGATGCGATCGTCATTCAAACGCCGCGCGGTCACGCGTTGATGGTGGATGCCGGCGGGCGACTCGAGCGCGGCGGCATGCCGGGCAACGACTCCGTCGCCGAGCGCGTGGGCGAGCGTACCGTCGTGCCGTTTCTGCTCCGTAACGGAATCCATGAGGTCGACGCACTGATCCTGTCGCATCCGCACGGCGATCACGCCGGCGGCGTCGCGCCCGTTCTGCGGCGGCTTCGCGTCGCGCAGTTCGACGACGGCGGTCAGCGCTATGCCGGCCACGCCTACCAAGACGCGCTCGCCACCGCTCGCGGCAAAGACGTACCGATCGTCTATCCCCGAGCCGGAATGGAGTGGCGCACCGACGACGGCGTAGCGCTACGATTTATCGGGCCTTCGCTTCCGTTCATCGAAGGCGGCAACGCGATCAACAGCAACTCCGTCGCGTTCGTCCTGCAATACGGCGCGTTTCGCATGCTCTTCACTGGCGATGCCGGCAGCGAATCCGAGGAGCGGTTTCTGCAAGAGGGCGTCGACCTTCACGCCGACGTGCTCAAGGTGGGGCATCACGGCTCGGCCTATGGCTCGTCGCCGAACTTCATCGCTGCCGTCGCGCCACGCTATGCGATCATTTCGGTGGGCCGGCACAACCTCTTCGGGCATCCCGCGCCGTCAACTTTAGCAACGCTGCGGCGCTTCGGCGCGCGCATCTATCGCACCGACGAAGATGGCGCGGTCACAATCGCTACCGACGGCTCGAGCGTCGTGGTTTCGAGCCTGGTGCCGGACTCGGCGGAACGACCGCCGGCGCCGGAGTAGAGGCTCGAACGTTTTGGTACGGCGGCCGCGCTACGATGGGGCCCTACAAACTAAAGAAGCTTTCATCAAGGAGAAGACCATGTCCATTTCCACGATCTGCCGGCGCTTCGTGCCGGCTCTCGGGGTGCTCTCGGTTGCCGGCATGCTCGCCGCCTGCAGCGGAGCGTCACAAAACGCCGGCGTGGGAGTGCCCCAGGCCGCCGGAAACGCATTCCCCGGACCGGCCCTCAGATCGGGCGTCTATGCCCGTTTTGCGGGACCGGCGAACGCGCAGGCGGGCTTCAAGGCATCGCCGCTTACGAAAATCGAAAGAGACCTCTTCGTCTCAAGCGGCGGCAACGACGTGCTCGCCCTCAAGGACGGAAGTTATAAGACCGCAGGCGAGATTACGTCCGGCATCAACGGATCCGACGGCATCTGGGTAGATAATCACGGCAATCTGTACGTTTCAAACTTCAACAGCTCTAACGTTACGGAGTACGCCCCCGGCGGTTCCTCGCCGATTTGTACCTATAACTCCGGAATTCTCGACCCGACCAACGTGACCACCGACAACGCCGGCAATGTCTACATCGTCGACTTCTACGTTGACCAGAATCCCGGATATATCGACAAGTTCCCACAGTGCAGCAACACGATGTCCGCCCAATACCCCATCAGCAGCGGGCCGCAGGGCGTTGCCGTCGACCGTCACGGCAATATCTTCGTCTCCTACTATTCCCACGGCGGAGCCTTCGTAGAGTTTAAGAACGGCTCGAGCCAGCCGACGCCCCTAAGCGTGACCACCGTGCTGCCGGGCGGCCTGGTCCTCGATAAGAACGACAACCTCATCGCCGATGATGACAACTCGATCGACGTCATTGCCCCGCCGTACACCGCCGCGACGCCGATCGTAACCAGTGTCAGCGGGCCATTTCGCGACTCGCTCAACCGCAAAGAAGATCTGCTCTTCAGTGCCAACACCGGTTCGAACACGGTGACGGTCTACCGGTACCCATCGGGCGAGCTGTTGGACACGCTTGGCGCCAGCAACGGCATCACGTCGCCGCTAGGGGTTGCGGAGTCGCCGAACGCTACGTTCTGAGACTTACCTCAAGGAGTCAACGAATCGCGGCGTCCGGCTCGGCGTCGCGATTCTGCTTTTACTAGGCACGCTCGAGCGACGCTCGGTCCCATTGAGCGAGGTTTGCGGCCGCCTCATAGGTCGAGTTGAAGAAGTCGAGCACGGTACGATCGGGGTTCGCCGACGTGCGCACGCTCTCGTAGGGGAGCAGAAACTCTCGCAGCTGATCGGTCCAGAATCCCGGCGGCGCGACCTGCGCGTGCGCGAAGCCCGGCGGCTCGGGATAGGCGTAGGCGTAGAATGCCGCCTCGGCACCGGCGCCGCCGGGCCAAAAACCTACGCTCTGCTCTTCGCGATTATAGGCTTCGCGCGTAACCCAGTCGGGCATATTCGGAATGCCGCCTGGATGCGGCGGCGCAGGGCGCCCGGAGAAGCGCGTGACCGCCAAATCGAAGCTGCCCCAAAAAAAGTGCACCGGACTCGCCTTGCCGAGAAACGGCGCGCGAAACTCCTTGCAGAGGCGATCCGCCTGCAGCAGCGCGCGGAAGAACCGCTCGACGTACGCCTTGTCGTACGACGCGTGTACCGTATCCTCGTCGAAGCGCACCGCATTAGCGATTTCGTTCGGCATCATGTTGATTCGAACGTCGAAGTCGAGCGCTTTCATTTTTTCCATGATGCGGCGATAGAACTCCGCGACCGACATCGGCTCGAGCGCGAAGCCGTCCCGTTCGTCATCGCAGCCCGCGATCTCGAGGCGATGCCCGAGAAAATCGAAGTCGATCGCGAGCCACCGGCCACCGCCATACGGCATCGCCGAGGTGGTCAAACCGCGCGGCGTGACGTAGAGCGTGACGTTCCACCAATGGTTGAGCATCGGCTCGAGCCGCAGGCGGATCTTCCCGACGATCTGCGTCCAGAGATGCAGCGTTCCCAGCGTATCCTTCCAGTCGTCGTATTTGAGCGGGGGCCAGCGATCCATTGGAACTACCTTTGCTCGGCGGGTGCGATCGGCAGCTCGATCTGGTTAGGATCCGTTTCGCCGTCGAGCGACGGCGCGCGGTGCTGCTGCGGGGCGAAGCGCAGGTACATGATCGGGATTAGGATCAACGTAAGAATCAACGAACTCGACAGACCGCCGATCACCACGATTCCCAGCGGTCGCTCGGCCTGCGAGCCGGGATCGAGCGCCAGCGCGAGCGGCAGCATGCCGGCAATCATCGCGACGGTCGTCATCACGATTGGGCGGAATCTTGCGTGCGCGCTCTCTTCGATCGCTTCCAACTTGCTCATTCCTCGTTCTCGCAACTGATTCGCGAAATCCACGAGCAGGATTCCGTTTTTCGCCACCAGTCCGACGAGCAAAATTGCTCCGATCATTGAGAACAGGTTCAGCGTCTGGTGCGTCAGCGCCAGCGCGCCCAAGGCGCCCACGACGGCGACGGGCACCGTGAACATGATGATGAACGGCGTCACGTAGCCGTTGTAAAGCGCCACCATCAACAGGTAGACGAGCAGGATTGAGAGCGCCAGCGAGATCCCCATCTCGGTGATGGTATCGGTAACGTTCTGCTGATTGCCCCCCGCAACCGGCGCGACGGTGATGTTCTTGGGTATATCGAGTGCGCGCAGGCGCCGCTCGAAACTTCGCTGCACGTTCGACAAAATCGCTCCGGGTGCGACGTTTGCTCCGATCAGCACGACGTTGCGCCGGTTGATGCGAATGATCATCGGCGGCGCAGGCGACATGACGAGCTTCGTAATGTCGCCGACGCGGACGATCGACCCGTTGTTCGCGCGAATCGGAATCGCGGCAATCTGACCTAGGGAGACCAGATCGCTCTCCGGATAGATCACCTGCACGTCTTTGAGGCCCTCCGGCCCCGTGAACTGCGTGGCCGTATCGCCGCCGAACGCGGCGCGCACGGCCGTCGACGCCGTGCCGATGCTTGCGTCGAGTGCGCGCGCATTCCCGCGCTCGAACTCCACTTCGACCTGGGGCGCGTTGTCGGTCAGCGATGTCGTTGCGTCGACTGCGCCGGGCGTTGCGGCGAGGGCGGCGTACGCGCGAGCGGCGCTGGGCCCCGGATCGGCCGTCAAGCTGGAGACGACGTACGAGATAGGTTGCGCGATGCCGCCGGACGGATCGGTTGCCGGCACCGCGACCACGTTCGCGCCGGGCAAGAGCCGGCCGATCCTCGACCGCAAGTTCTCAACCCAATAGGAGGTCGAGTGCGACCGGCGATCCTTCAAAAACAGATGGATCTGACCGATGGCGCCGTTGTTGATATAGCCGCTCACCTCGCCCTGGTAGGCGCCGGCAATCGACGTCTCTGATTGCAGGTCGGCGACGCGGCCGACGAGCCCCTCCGCGCGAAGGACGGCTTGCTGCGTAGTCGTCAGCGGCGTTCCCGTCGGGAAGCCGATGTTCACGAAGATCTCACCGCGGTCAACCGGCGGCATGTACTCGAAGCCGACGATTCCGAGTGGAATGAGCAGCAGCGCTAGTACGAGGCTGCCGAACGCGATCCACACAACCAACGCGCGATGTTCGAGACCCCATGGCAGCGCGCGCTGCGTGTACCAACCGCGCACTCGATCGAATCCATGGCCGAACCGGTCGACGATCCGCCACGGTTTCCACCTTGAGTAGAGCGCCCAGCGTCCGGCCAGCGACGGCGTGACGGCAAACGAAACGAAGAGTGAAGTGAGCGTCGCGACCGTGACGACCAGGCCGAACTCGCGCAAGAAAAGACCGACCGAACCGGGCAAAAACGAGATCGGTGCAAAGACGACGACGATGACCAGGGTGATCACGATCGTCGCCACACCGATTTGGGTCAAACCATTGATCGCGGCAATCCGTGGCTCTTCGCCTTCGGCATGGTGGCGTTCGATGTTTTCGAGCACGACGATCGAGTCGTCGACGAGGATGCCGATCATTAGCGTCATCGCCAGCAGCGAAACGGTGTCGAGCGTAAATCCGGCCACTCGCATGGCGGCAAGCGTCACCAGGAATGAGGCCGGCACCGAAATCATGACGACGACGGCATTGCGCCACGAGCGAAGGAAAAAGAGCATCACGATCGCCGTGAAGATGATGCCTTCGATCAGCGTTCGCGTCACGCCCGAGAGCAGCTCTTTGGTATAGGTCGACTGCACGCTGAGCACCGAGAAGTTGATGTCCGGATACTGCGCGCGCAGCGCCGGGAGCGCCGCGAGAACCGCATTCGAGGCGGTAACCTCGCTCGCGCCGGCCGCTTTCTGCACGTCGAGCTCGACGGTCGGCTTTCCACCAGTGTACGCGTAGACGCGCTGCGTCTCGTACGCGTCCTGCACGTTGGCCACGTCGCCGACGCGGTAAAGGCGCGGCGAGGCACTCCAAGGGTAGAGCGAGCCGGTCGAGGACGAGCCCGAAGCGGTGGTGGAGTTGCCGAGCAGGAGATTTGCGACGGAGGGCACGTCGGTGATGTCGCCGCGAATGTCGAGGTTCGTTTCGCGATTGCGCTGATAGACGATGCCGCCGGGAGCGCGAACGTTATTATTCGCGACGGCGTTGATCACGTCGGTCAGCGTGAAGCCGGAGGATTGCAGCGCCTGCGGATTGACGTTGACTTGGATCGACGCGGTCACGCTGCCGTTCTCCTGAACGTACGAGACCCCGGGGACTTGTTCGATGGCCGGAACGACCGTATTGGTAACGATCGCCGAGAGGTCGCCAAGCGAGAGCGTGGCCGACGAAGCGGCCAGCGAAACGACGACGGCCTCGCTGGGATTGTAAATCGAGATCTGCGGCGTCGGCAGATCGCTGGGAAGCTGATGGAGCGAGTTCTGAACGCGCCCCTGAACTTGCACCAGATCGGTGTTCTGATCGGACGTCAACGAAAAGACTGCGACGATCGAGGCTTGGCCCGGCTCGATCGACGTTTCGATGTAGCTCAAGTCCGGCGCGCCCGCGATCTGATCCTCGAGCGGACGCACGATCGCGTCGCGCATCTCCGTCGTGGATGCGCCCGAATAGGTGAGCAGCACCTGAATGGAGGGAACGTCGTAGTTGGGCAGCTGCTGCTTGACGAGGTTGACGCCTGCAATCGAGCCGGCGAGCAAGACGAGCGAAAGAAAGACCGTCACCAGCGTCGGCCTCTGCACGAAGAGCCGCGTCAGCCACATGGCTAAACGCCCGCCGCCGCGGGATACGTCATCGCCGCCGAGGCCGGCTCGGTACTTCCGCGCGGCTTAGGCCCCAGCCACATGAACATGACCGGCACGAGCAGCAGCGTCAGCAAAAGCGAACTGATCAAACCGCCGATCACGACGATGCCCAGGGCTTGTCGCTGGGCGGCGCCGGGATCGAGAGCCAGCGCGACCGGCGTCATACCGGCGATCATCGCGCACGTCGTCATGACGATCGGGCGGAATCGTTCTCGCGCCGCTTCCACCATCGCATCGGCGCGACTCATTCCGCGCTCGACCATGTGATTGGCAAAATCGACCAGCAGGATGCCGTTCTTCGAAGCCAGACCAACGAGCAGCACGGTGCCGATCAGCGAGTACAGGTTGAGCGCCTGATGCGTGATTGCCAGCGACGTCAAGGCGCCGACGGCAGCGACGGGCACGGCGAACATGATGATGAACGGTAAGCGATAGCTATCGTACAGGGCAACCATCAGCAGATAAACGAGCAGAAAGGAGAGCATCAACGCGGTGCCCATGCCGCGCACGGTATCCGAGAGATTCTGCTGCTGGCCGCCGACATTCGCTTTCACCGCAACGTTCGACGGCAAATTGAGTGCCGCCAATCGCCGCAAGAAGTTTCGTTGAACGATCGACTGAGTCGCTCCCGGCGCGAGGTTCGACTGCACGTGGACCACGGTCTCACGGTTGGTGCGCGTCATCAGCGGTTCGGACGGATCCTCGACGTAACGCGCGACGTCGCCGACGTGTGCAAGTGTGCCACCAAGCGTGCGGATGGGTATGCGGCTTACGGTCCCGATGCTGGTCTGGAAGTCGCGCGGATAGAGCACTTGCACGTATTTCGTACCGCGCGAAGTGTTGAACTGCGTCGCGAGCGTCCCGCCGAATGCCGCGCGAATCGCGGCGGCCGCCTGCCCGATATTTATTCCCAGCACGCGGGCGCGGTCGCGATCGAAGTCGATGTCGATCTGGGGCGCCAACTGCTCGGCGGAGCTGTTGACGTTGAGCGTTCCCGGAGTCTCTCGCAGCGCTTGCGCGACCTGGGGTTCGTAGGCTTCGGGGTGATCGTCCGTGGACGTAATCAGATAATCGATCGGCTGTGCGTTACCGCCGCCGGTGCCCGTCGCCGGAATCGAGACGATTCGCGCGGTCGGTGCAACCTGCTGCGCGATGCGTCCGAGTTCCGGCGCCCAAAAATCCGTCGAACGGCGCCGGTTGGGCTTCAAGAAAACGTGAACCTGCCCGACCGATCCCTGCGCGAGCAGTCCGCCGAAGTTCGACTGCGTCCCGCCCGCGAGCGCCGTTTGCGAGTCAACGTCGGGAAGTTTTGCGAAGCGTGCGGCCATCGCCGCAATCGCCGTATTGACGGTCGTCAGCGGCGTACCCGTCGGATACGTCGCTTGCACGAAGACTTCGCCGCGATCGACCGGCGGCATGAACTCGAAGCCGACCGCGCCCAGTGGGACGAGGAGCAGCGCGAAGACCACCGCCGCGCCGGAGACCGCGGCGACCGCCACGGGGCGGCGCAGCGCCCACGGAAGCGCGCGCCGCGAATACCATTGGCGCAAGTTCTCGAAGCCCTCTGAGAATCGTTCGATCGGCTTTGGCGCCTTCCAGCGCGAAAGCAGCGACCAGTTCCCCGCAAGCGACGGCGTAATGGTGAACGAGATGCAGAGTGAGGTCAAGGTCGCGACCACCACGACGAGCGCGAACTCCGACAAAAACTTCCCCACGGTTCCGGGAAGGAACGCGATCGGGAGAAAGACCACGACGTCGACCAGCGTGATGACGACGGCCGCCGGGCCGATCTGCGTGCGGCCCTTGATGGCCGCCTCTTTCGGTGCCTCGCCGTTTTCGTAGTGCCGTTCAACGTTTTCGAGCACGACGATCGAATCGTCGACGAGAATTCCGATAATCAGCGTCATCGCCAGCAGCGACACGGTATCGATCGTGAAGTTCACGACCTTCATCGCGGCCAGCGTCACGCACAACGAAGCCGGAATCGATATGAGTACGACAATTGCGTTCCGCCACGACCGCAGGAAGAACAGCATGACGACCGCCGTGATCACGATCGCTTGGATCAGCGTCCGAAAGACTCCCCAGATCTGCACTTTCGTATAAGCAGCTTGATTGTTGAGGATGCGAAAGTCGATCGCGGGATACGTCCGCTCGATGGCCGGAAGAGCGCGCAACACATTCTGCGCCGCCGTCACTTCGCTTGCGCCGGTCGCTTTCTGTATGCTGAGCGAAATGGTCGGCACCGTGCCGACATAGCTGTACTGCCTCTGCGGCTCGAAGGAATCGCTCACGCCCGCGACGTCGGCGATACGAATGATCCGAGCCGAGGCGCTCCACGGATTCAGATTCGAGAGCGCCGGCCCCGCATAGCCCGAACCGGTTGAGGAACCGTTGCTCGTACTCTCCGCCGGCGCGGCGCTCGGCGCGGCAGTTGCGCTGGTGCGCGCGATGACGCTCGCGGCGAGATTCGGCATCGCTGCCGGCGTCGGTGACGGCGCTGGGGACGCCGGCGACGACGGCATCGGCGTGATCGAGGCGACCGGCCCCGGAGTTACGGCGGTGGCTGCTGCCGGCGCGACCGTCGCCGATGCCGCCGCCGCTGCGGCGGATTGAGTCGCCGGCGACGGCAACGCGATCGTGCCCGCAGCCGCCGACGACGAGCTGCTCACCGAGCTAATGGGCGCCCCCGGAGAACCCGGCAGCGCCGGCTCGTTATACGACGCGTTTCCGAAGGTCGAGGTAAACGGCGAAGAGGCGAAGACCGGCAGATCAGCGACCGTCGCCGCATTGCTAACGTCGCCGCGCACGTCGATGGTCGTTTCGTGATTCGGGAGATAGGCGATGCCACCCGGCTCTCGCAGATTGTTCTGCGAGATCGTGCTGACGATATCGTTGAGCGTCAGTCCCGAGGAGGCGAGTAGGTTGGGATTGACCGCGACCTCGATCGCCGGCGTCACCGATCCACCCACGTTGACGTTCGAGACGCCGTCGACTTGCTCGAGATCGGGAACGATGTTGTTCGTCACGATTGCCGAAAGATTGCCGGGCGCCAACGAACCGGAGCTTACCCCGATCGTCAAGATCGTCGCCTCCGCCGGATCGAACGTGCCGACGGTAGGCGCGGGCATGTCGCTGGGAAGTTGCGATTGCGCCACCAGAATCCGGCGTTGCACTTGCACCAGATCGGTCGTCTTGTTCGAGCTGAGCGAGAAGACGGCAGAGATCGTCGCTTGGCCTTGTTGAACGGTCGTGTTGATGTGGTCGAGGTCCGGAGCGCCGGCGATTGCATCTTCGATCGGCCGCACCACCGCGTCGCGTATTTCCGTCGTCGAGCCGCCCGGATAACTCGCGCGCACGGTAATGGTCGGAAAATCGATGTTGGGAAACTGTTGCTGCACGATCGTCATCAGTGCGACGCCGCCGGCGACTCCGATCAGCGCAAGGCTTACAAAGACCAGCGCCGGCCGCAGAACGAAGAGACGGGTCGGCCACATACGATCGTTACAGCTTAAGGCGCGGGGCTTTGCGGCGCGGGGCTTTTGCCGCCGATCTGTTGGCCCGCGGTAATCCCGAGCTGTCCGTTGGAGATCACCTTCGTTCCCGGCGCGATACCGGTGACGACCGAAGTCTTTCCGTCGCTCCCGCGCTCTTGGACCTTCGCTACCTTCGCAGTCCCGTCGGCGTTTACGGCCATGACGCTGTCGTGGGAATCGTCCAAGAAGGCCGTCGTGGGGACTCCGATGCCGCTGACGACTGGAAGGTTGATCGTTCCGGTCACCGCCATTCCCGACTTCAAACGATATCCGGGATTCGCAAGGATCGCTTCAACGGTGAAGTTCGTCGAGCCGGGTTGAACTTGGCCCAAAACGGCGTTGATTCGTCCGCGATAGGCGCCAGTGTTGACGCCGGCGACGGCAACCGAAACGGCGGCGCCGCGTTGGATTCGGAAAACGTCTTCAGATGACGCGTTGAGCTCGGCATAGACCGGGTTGAGTTGTTGCACCGTGAAGATCGTTCGCGAGCCCGGATACTCACCGGGATTGAGATTGCGATTTACCACGACACCGCCGACCGGCGAGGTAATGAGCGCCTTGTCGATCTGCGCTTGGATCTGGTCGGCCTGCGCGTGCGCCGAGGCGGCATCGGCCTGCGCCGACGCAACGTTGGCGGCTTGGAGCCCTTCCTGATAGTTGCCGTTGACCTTCGAGTTCAGCACCGCCGACTGAAGGCTGGCCTGCGCCGAAAGCACCTGCTGCTGATCGTTGTGGACGGTCGTGCGTTGCTGGTCGACTTGCTGCTGCGAGACGTAACCGCTGTCCAACAGCGTTTGGTACCGTTGGAGGTTCACCTGATCGAGCTTGAGCGTCTGCTGCGCCTGGAGAAGCGTTGCCCGCGCGTTGCGAACTTGATCGCTGCCCTGCCCGATATTGAGCTGCGCTTGATACTGGGTCTGCGAAACGCGGGCATCGTCGGATGCGGCGCTGCGCTGCGCCGCCTCGAGACTCGCCCGCAAGTCGGTCGTATCGAGAACCGCCAGCACCTGGCCGTTCCGAACGATGTCCCCTTCGATAACGGATACCGAATCGGTCGGCTCCGAGAGCGAACTCGAAATCGAAACGTTCTGATACGGCGCGACGATGCCCGCGATCTGCACCGTCGGGCGGACGGTCACCGGCGCCGCCGCCGAAGTTGGCACCTCGGCCGGAGCCGGTGATCCGGGTCGGTGGCCCCGGTGCTGGCGACCGCCAGCGCAGCCCGACGAAAGAAGCGCGATCAACGCGAGCGATGCGACCAGCCTCATATTAAACAAGAATCCTACCTCGACGATGCACAACTTCGGCTGAGAGTTCCCGCCCAGCGGAACAGGGCACCGGCCACCAAGACAAATGCGGCGGCGCCGAGCAGCGTCGAGGCGTTCGCGAAAGCGTCGCCGACCAACGCAAGCGGTTCGGCGCGGCCGGTCGATACGATAAGCGCCGCCAACAGCACACCGAACAGGCTTTCCCCAACGATCAGGCCCGAAGCGATCAGCACGCCGATTTGCTTGGCGCGATCGCCGCCCGCGCGCGCGGCCCAACGGTTGTACAACCACCCGATCACGGCGCCGGCGACCACCGGCGCGGTCGTCGATGCCGGTAAGTAAATTCCCAGCCCGACCGCCAGGGGCGGAAGCGCTGCGCCCTTGGTTTTGCGCAAGAGTTCGTCGACCCCGACGACAAGCGCTCCGACCAGGGCGCCCGTTGCCATGAGATGCCAATCGAGTTGGCCGCCGATCACGCCTTTTGCAAGCGCCGAGATCAGCGTCGCTTGCGGCGCCGGAAGCGGCTGCGCGATCGCATTGTGAAGATTGGGTGCACCCGCGAAGCCATACCCTCGATTGAGCAAGTTGAGGATCGGCGGAATCACCAAGGCCCCGACGGCGACGCCGAAAACGAGCGCGACCTGCTGTCGCCACGGCGTCGCATCCACGAGCTGTCCGGTTTTTAGATCTTGCAAGTTGTCGTTTGAGATCGTGGCAACGCAGAGCAGCACCGCCGTAACGAAAAGCGCATACGCGATCAGTTCCGAGGGCGCCGAAACGCCGGCAAACTTCGCGATAAGCAGCAGCATCAGCGACGCGCCGATCACGACCAGAATCGCCAAGCCCGACACCGGGCTGTTCGAAGAACCAATCAGGCCCGCCATGTAGCCGCAGGCGGCCGCCACGAAGAACCCGACGATGACGACGTAGATCACGGCCGCCAGCGTAAGCCAGCCGGCGATCGGCGTCAGCCGGCCGCCGGCAAGAAAGTTAGCGAGCAGCACTGCCAGCGGAATCAAGCAACAAAGACTGATGAGCCCGACGATTCCGATCGGCAAGTCGCGCTCCGTTCTCGGCTCGTCCTGGATATCTCCGGACCGCCGGCGCCGAGAGGCCGCCAGCGCCGATGCGACGCCGCCCACCACCGGGCGTGCGAGCCGCCCCAGCGACCACAACGCCGCGATGCCGATTGCACCGGCACCGATGAAGCGAACTTGATGCGACCAGACCGTCGTCGCAACGCCGGCTGCCGGACCGGCCGCGGGATGCAGCGCGGTTAACACCGGAGTTGCGACGCCCCACGCAATGAAGAGCCCGGTTAGCATCGCGAGGCCAACCGAGATGCCGATCAGCTGCCCTGCGCCGACGAGCGCGAGCGAGAGCGAAAAGCCCAGGCCGGTGGTCGCACTCCCGATGCGAAAGTAGGCGGCAACCTGACCGGCAAAAATGCGTGTCGCGACGATGGCGGCAAAGCCGGCGGAGGCAAGCGTCCCTCCAACGAGCGCCAGCAGGCCGGCACGATTCGATTCGCCGGCCGTGCCCGCCGCGGTGCCGACCTTGAGTACTTCGGCGGCGGCGACGCCTTCCGGATAGGGCAGAGTCGATTGAGCGACCAGCGCTCGCCGCAGCGGCACGCTGTACATCACGCCGAGGATACCGCCGATCGCACAAACGCCAAAGCACTGCGCGAACGGAAAGCCGCTCCACCATCCGACCATGATCAGGCCGGGAAGCACGAAGATGACGGCCGAGAGCGTACCTGCAGCGGACGCGACGGTCTGCACGATATTGTTTTCGTAGATGGACGAGTTCTTGAATGCGCGCAGCACGGCCATCGAAATGACGGCGGCGGGGATCGTGGACGCAAACGTGAGGCCCACTTTCAAGCCGAGGTACACGTTTGCAGCGGTGAAGACGAGCGTCACCACGGCGCCCAGGACCAGGCTGCGCGCGGTGAGCTCCACTCGATCCTTCACGGCTCTTACTGTTGCCCGGCCGCGTGCGTACGGCCTTTTCGAAAAATAGAGCAAAGCCCGTAACAGATGCTACGGGCTTTGCATATCGCCGGTCATTCTCGCCTGTTTGAAGCCGTCTCCGGCTTCCCACCGACGTTTCGATCCGGTTTTCGATCGGTCTCACTCGGATTTGTCGCGTAGTTGCGACGCTTCGTCTACGTGCGTCCAATCGCGGCTCGATTCGGTCCGCGCTTCGTCATTGGGCGAAGTGTTTGCATGCTAGCAAAAGCACGACGACCGTTGCAATACCTTCGGCGCATAGTCCACAGGAGGTCCACAACAAAATGCGGTTACCCACAGTTTATCGACACGCGCGGACCTCTTTAGGGGTGCATTGTCGACATCGGTGTCGCCGACGCCATCGGCGACGCCGAAGGCACCGGTTGGGCAGTTGCGGCGAGTGTCGTGGCGCTTGCCACAAACGTTCCGACGAGAATGAGGCCGACGAACCAGCGGTTCATGGACGGGTTCCCTCCTTTATGCCTGGTAGAAATCGCGTGCTCTCCTCCTACCCAGAGACTCCCGGCCTCTAACGCCAGGCCCGGTCAGGGAGGGCGTGCAAACCAGCCTCCGGCCAGTGGGTATTAAGAAAGGATGGGCGTCATTGATCTAGCCCTGCAAGGAAGCGTCCGGGCCGAAACGGATCCGATTTTCGAACGCGTGGAGCGCATAATTCCACGAGTCGAATGGCCGTTGCACGCTCCCTACGTGGCGGCGATCAATCGCCTCAAGCGCGAACGCAATGCCGTCATCCTGGCCCACAACTACCAGGTGCCCGAGATCTTCTATACGGTCGCCGACATCGTCGGCGACTCGCTTGCCCTCGCGATGAAGGCCTCCGAGACCGACGCCGACGTCATCGTCCTGTGCGGCGTCCACTTCATGGCCGAGACCGCGAAGCTGGTCAATCCCAGCAAGACCGTCTTGGTTCCCGATCTGCGAGCCGGATGCTCGCTGGCCGAATCGATCACGGCAGCCGACGTGCGCCTCCTTCGTTCGGCCTACCCCGGCATCCCGATCGTCACTTACGTAAATACCTCGGCGGAGGTCAAAGCCGAATCGGACGTTTGCGTGACCAGCGGCAATGCCGTGCAAATCGTTGAAGCGCTCCAGGCGCCCCGCGTCATCTTTCTTCCGGACGAGTACCTTGCAAAGTACGTCGCCTCGCAGACCAACGTTGAGATCATCGCCTGGAAGGGCCACTGCGAGGTACACGAGCGTTTCAGTGGGGCCGACGTTGCGCGGTTTCGGGAAGGGGATCCGTCGCTGACAGTACTGGCTCACCCGGAGTGCCCTCCCGACGTGCTGGCGGAGGCCGACTACGTGGGTTCGACGCAGGGAATGACCGAGTACGTCGGCCGCCTCAGCGAGACCGGCGGCGCGCGCGTGCTCCTGATGACCGAGTGCTCGATGGCGGATAACGTTGCCGCGCGCTATTCAAACGTCGAGTTCGTGCGGCCGTGCAACCTCTGTCCGCACATGAAACGCAACACCCTGCCCAAGGTGCTGCACTCTCTCGAAGCGATGGAGTATGAGGTGACCATCGCTCCCGACGTTGCGCAAAGCGCCCGCCGCGCGGTTGAACGAATGCTCGACTTCAGCCGCCAGCCGCGAGACTAGGCCTCTCTACTATGGAAAGAGTGCGCCGCGATGCGCTCGTCGTCGGCGCCGGCATTGCCGGCCTGATTGCGGCGCTCAAGCTTCAACCAGCCAAGGTGATGGTTCTATGCAAGACTCGGCTCGGCAAAGGCTCTGCGACGGATTGGGCACAAGGCGGGATCGCCGCGGCGATGGGTGCCGACGATTCACCGCGCCTTCACGCCATCGACACCCAGCGAGCCGGCGCCGGCATCAGCGACTCGAAGATCGTCGAGATCCTCACGCAAGACGCACCTGCTCGCGTCGAGGAACTCCTCGAGCTGGGAGCCGCGTTCGATCGCACCGACGCAGGTGAGCTTGCCCTGGGGCGCGAGGCCGCGCATCAGCGCCGCCGCATCGTCAAGGCCGGCGGAGACGCGACCGGCCACGAGATTCTCAAGACGCTGATCGAAGCGGTACGCGCTCGCCCCTCAATCGAGATCGTCGAAAACGTTACCGCCGAGGATCTGATCGTCGACGGTAACCGCGCCGGTGGCGTCGTGGCGCGCGACAATGCAACCGGCGAGCGGATCGAGTTCCACGCTCGTGCCACGATCTTAGCAACCGGTGGAATGGGACGCCTCTATCGCTTCACGACAAATCCGGTCGAGGCGACCGCCGACGGCATCGCCATGGCGGCGCGCGCCGGGGCGCTACTAGCCGACATGGAGTTCGTCCAGTTTCATCCGACGGCGCTCGCGATCGGACGCGATCCAATGCCGCTGGTGACCGAAGCGGTTCGCGGAGAGGGTGCGATGCTGGTCAACGACCTCGGCGAGCGCTTCATGACGGCAATCCATCCAGATGCCGAGCTGGCGCCGCGCGATGTCGTCGCGCGCGCCATCTTCGAACAGCAGCAACGCGGCCGAACCGTCGGACTCGATGCGCGGTCGGCAATCGGGGCGCGCTTTCCGCAAGCCTTTCCGACCGTTTTTCGCTTTTGCTTCGACGCCGGCATCGACCCGCGCGTACAGAACATTCCGGTCGCGCCGGCGGCACACTATCATATGGGCGGAGTCGCCGTCGACGAATGGGGACGCACGACGCTGGAAAACCTTTGGGCGTGTGGCGAGACGAGCGCTACGGGCGTTCACGGCGCAAATCGGCTTGCGAGCAACTCGTTGCTCGAAGCGCTGGTCTACGGCTCGCGCGTTGCAACCGATGTTGCCGGCGCTGCGCCCTGGAAGCCCTCCGGTTACGTTCCACCGGTTCGACCTCGATCGGTCGTGGCGGCGCACACCGGCGCCGCGCAAGCTCAAGCAATTACAGATCTGCGCAACGTCATGTACGCCAACGTCGGTTTGGTGCGCAACGCCATCGGTCTGCGCGAAGCGCTCGCGCGCATCGCAGAGCTCGAAGCCGTCGCCGGAGAGGAAGGCCCGTTACGCAACCTGCTCGTCGCCGGGCGACTGATCGCCGAGGCCGCGCTGGCACGGCAGGAAAGCCGCGGCAGCCATTATCGAAGTGACTATCCGGAGGCCGATGAAGCCCTTGCAAAGCGTTCCTTCAGCCGGCTGCGCAGCGTCGCTTGAGCTCGTCGCCGCCCCGCTGGTGCGGGCGGCGCTGCTCGAAGATATCGGCCGCGGCGGAGATCTGACGACCGATGCTATCGTCGAGCCCGAGCGTCTCGCCCGCGCGCGAATCGTCTCGCGGCGCGGCGGCATTCTGGCTGGTCTCGACTCTGCGGCGATTGCCTTTCGACTGCTCGACGAGCGGGTCGAGATCGTGCGGTGTGTCGAGGAGGGCGACCGCTTCGAAGCCGGGGCGGTCGTCGCCGAGATCGAAGGCCGCGCGCGCGCGCTGCTCACCGGCGAACGAACCGCACTCAACCTGCTCTCGCGTCTGTGCGGGATCGCCACCGCGACGCGGACGCTCGTCGATCTGGTCGCCGGAACGTCGGCCCGCATCGCCGACACGCGGAAAACGACGCCGGGGCTGCGCGCGCTGGAACGTTACGCGGTGTGGCGGGGCGGAGGCGCCAATCACCGTTTCGGGCTCGACGACGGGGTGCTGATCAAAGACAATCATCTGGCGCTGGCGAGCTCGATTCGCGCGGCGGTGGCCGCGGCGCGCGCTCGCGTGGGCCACATGGTGAAGATTGAGGTCGAGGTCGACACGCTCGAGCAACTGCGCGAGGCGATGGCCGAGCCGATCGATGCCGTGCTGCTCGACAACATGACGCCGGCGCAGCTTGCCGAAGCCGTCGCGATCGTCGCCGGGCGCGTCGTCACCGAGGCGAGCGGGGGCGTCACGAAAGAGAACGTCGTCGAGATCGCGGCGAACGGCGTCGATATCATCAGCGTCGGGTGGCTCACTCACAGCGCACCCGCGCTCGACCTCTCTCTGGAAATCGACCCGCGCTAGTCGACTGAAAGAAGGGCGAAGGCCACGATCGCGCCCACGACGGCCACGAAAAGCGAGACGACGTATCCCGTCACGCTCGAGAGTAAAACGACTCGGCCTTCGCGCAGGCCACGATCGGTTGCCGAATAGCGCCGGGCGCCCAGCAAAGCAACGAAGATGCCGAAGAGCGCCATCGCGGTTCCGAAGCCCGCTGAAAGTCCCGGCCCCTCGACCTTTTCGTGGATCAGTGCGGCGAACTCGCGCGCGAAGAGCGAGAACCGCGCAATGACGAAGCCGAAGGCGATAAAGGCGAGGGCCGTTCTCACGTAGGCCAAGTAGGTGCGCTCGTTGGCCAAGACGTCGGTAGCGCGCAAGGCCGCCATCGTAGGGTTCTCTCGCTCGTGCTCCGGCATGACCCATTCGGCGTTAGGCGAAAGCTGCTCGAACCATGTCTGCCGAACAAAACACCCCGCTGCCGGCCGAAGCGGTCGGGCCGAATCAAGCCTTCGTACCTCCCGCGTCCTTGGTCGAGTTCATGGGAACCGGCTGGATCGACCGGCCATCCGCGGCGCAGCCGCACCCGCAGGCGCAACGCTTCGCGCAGCGGCGCGCGGCGCTGTCGCAAGCGTACCGCGGGACTTATATGGTCGTTCCGGCCGGGCCCGAGCGCGTCCGCGCAAACGACACCTTCTTTAGATTTCGGACGTCTAGCGACTTCGCGTACCTCGTCGGCAACGGCGAACCAGGCGCCGTTCTGGTGCTTGAGCCCGATGGCGCGAGCCATCGCAGCCTGCTCTTCGTCCTCGATCATAATCGCGGAACGCCCGAGTTCTTTACCGACCGGCAGGCGGGGGAGTTGTGGGTCGGGCGCCATCGCGGGGTCGCGGAGAGCCAGACCTATTACGGGGTTGACGATTGCCGTTCGCTAAAACAGCTCGGCGGCTACCTCGAGGAGCTGCGCGACGCGAACTATCCGCTGCGCGTCATGCGCGGCCACGACGAAGCGATCGATCGAGTCTTCGAGCGGAGCGACGGAGATGCCGAGCTGGCCGAACGTCTCTCGGAGACGCGACTGATCAAGGACGAGTACGAGCTGGCCGAGCTTCGCAAGGCTTGCGCCATTACCAAGCTCGCGTTCGAGGATGCGGCGCGAGCGATGCGGTCGGCTCAAAGTGAACGCGCGGTCGAAGCGGCGTTTGGGGGCCGGGCTCGCATCGAAGCAAACGACGTCGGCTACTTGACCATCGCCGCCGCCGGCGATCATGCGTGCACGCTCCATTGGACTCGGAACGACGGCCGGCTCTCGCCGGGCGAGTTACTCCTGCTCGATGCCGGCGTCGAATGCGACTCGCTCTACACTGCCGACGTCACGCGAACGCTTCCGATCTCAGGACGGTTCTCGCCCGAACAGGGGACGATTTACGATCTTGTGTGGGAAGCCCAGCGTGCGGGCATCGAAGCCGTCGCGCCGGGAGTCGATTTCCTCGAACCCGGCCGGCGCGCGGTGCGCGTGCTCGCGCAAGGTCTGATCGACCTGGGGATTCTCAAGGTTTCGCTCGACGAAGCGCTCGATCCGGACCGGTTGCTGCACCGGCGCTACACGCTTCACGGCGTCAGCCATATGCTGGGCCTCGACGTTCACGACTGTGCGAACGCGCGAGAAGAAGAGTACCGCTACGGGAGGCTGCGTGAGGGCATGGTGCTCACCGTCGAGCCCGGACTCTACTTTCAGCCCGATGATGCGACCGTTCCCGAGCGCTTCCGCGGCATCGGTGTGCGCATCGAAGACGACATCGCCGTCACGAGCGGCGGTGCGGAAAATCTCTCCGCCGCGTTGCCGTCAAAGGCCGCCGAGGTCGAGCGCTGGTTAGCGAACCTCTAAAGAAGTCGCCTAGGAGGTAGGCATGACCGACGTGCCCGGCGGCATACCGCCCGGCACTGGTGCTGCGCGCAACGCCGCCAGCTCGTCTTCGATCGGCCAACGGCCGAACGCTAAGATCACCATAACGACCAGCGGACCTACCCCGGGAACTAAGTTGAGCAGAGCCAGGGCACCGTTGTAACCTGCTTTCACGAAGATCCGCCAGTAGATCCAGACCGTGAACGCCATGATCACAATGAAGACGATGCTGTACCCGATAATCATCCCGCCGATCAAGCTGGCAGCAGTAGCTGCCGACGCCGAGTTATCGTTCATGTTTGAAAATCTCCGTTCGTAGCAACGTTCGAGGAGCTAATCGTGCCGACCGGCACGTCAATGTACCGTTCAACCTCGCGGCGGCGAGCCCCACCCGGATTGCAAATACGCTCCGTCGACGACGATGACGGGCACGGTGGGATCGCCGGCACTATAGGCCAACATTCGCTCGCGCGCTTTGCGGTCGTTTTGAGCGTCGTAGCGCTCGTATGAGGTTCCCTGCGAATCGTAGTAGGCCATGGCGCTCTTGCAATACGGGCAACTCGGAGAAATATAAAGCTCCACCCTCGCGCCCGGAGGAAGGTGCTCTGCGTCGAACTGCACTACCATGCCGCTGATCTTCGTACCGACACCGCTGGGTAACCTGCGAGACGTCACGCTGCGCGCGATCGACGTGTTGCGCCAGGCAGAGATCGTCGTCGCCGAAGATACGCGCGTCGCGCGAAGATTGCTGCGGGCTTTGGAGATCGAAGTCCGGGAGATTTGGAGCTATCGCGAGCAGAATGCCGCACGCGTGACGCCGGGAATTCTCGAACGCGCGCGTGCCGCAATCGTCGCCGTGACCACCGATGCCGGAATGCCGGGAATTTCGGACCCTGGAAGCGATCTCGTCGCGGCGGCGCGGCTCGCCGGCGTAGCGATCGACGTTCTGCCCGGCCCCAGCGCGGCCAGCAGCGTCGCGCTCTTGTCCGGTTTCTCGCTGCGCCGCTTTGCGTTCGAGGGATTTCCGCCGCGCACCGCCGCGGCGCGGCGAGCGCGCTTTGCGGCCGCATTGCAGCCGGATGCCACCTCAATCTGGTACGAATCGCCGCAGCGGATTCGCGCTACGCTGGCCGATCTCGCCGCAGTGGCCCCCGACGCGCGGGTATTCGTCGTCCGGGAATACACCAAGCTTCACGAGCAACACTATTGGGGAACGCCGGAAAGCGTGGCGGCGCAAATCGCCGATCCACCGCGCGGTGAGGTGGCATTTGCGATCGCCCCATATCGCGTTGCGACCGCCCAGCGCGACCCGCGTGAAGATATAAGCGGCGCCATCGACGCCCTGCTCGAACGCGGTCAACGTGTCGGCGACGTGGCCAAGGAGCTGGCGGCACACGGCTTTGGCGACCGGCGCGGACTCTACGCAGCGGCCGCGGCGCGGAAGGCCGGCCGCAAAACGCCGTTAAAACAGCAGTGAAACCTATGGAACGCCCATATTACGTCACGACGCCGATCTACTACATCAGCGGAAACCCGCACATCGGCCACGCTTATACGACGGTCGTCGCGGACGTATTGGCGCGCACGGCGCGCACGTTTCGCCCGACGTTCTTTTTGACGGGGACCGACGAGCACGGCCAAAAAGTCGCCAACGCGGCCGCCGCTGCCGGCAAGACGCCGCAGGAGTGGTGCGACGAACTGGTGCCGCGCTGGAAAGAGCTGTTTGCCGCCTATCACGTGAGCTACGACGATTTCATTCGAACCACGGAGCCCCGCCACGTCGAAAAGGTTCGGCGCGTCTTCGAGCGGCTGCGGCGCAGCGGCGACGTCTATCTTGGCAAGTACGAAGGCTGGTATTGCATCAACGACGAGACGTTCTGGCTCGAATCGAAGCTGGTCGAAGGACGCTGCCCCACGTGTGGCCGCGAGGTGCAGTGGATTTCCGAAGATGACTGGTTCTTTCGGCTCTCCGCGTATCGCGACCGGTTGCTGGAGCATTTCGTGGCGAACCCGCAGTGGGTTGGGCCGCGCAGCGTTTATAACGAAATGATGTCGATCCTCAACGAAGGCCTCGACGATCTGTCGATCTCGCGAACGAGTTTCGATTGGGGCGTTCCGATCGACGGCGGCGGCGTGATCTACGTCTGGCTGGACGCGTTGCTCAACTACATCACGGCGATCGGCTGGAGCGAGGACGACGCGCGTTTCAATACCTGGTGGCCCGCGCAGACCCAGTTGGTCGGCAAAGAGATCGCTCGCTTTCACACGATCATCTGGCCCGCGATCTTGTGGGCCCTTGGGGAAAGCGCTCCCAGTCTCGTCTTCGCGCACGGTTGGATCACAGTCGACGGACAGAAGATGGGCAAAAGTCTCGGAAACGCCGTCGATCCGTTTGACCTGGCGCAGCGTTTCGGCGCCGACTCGCTCCGCTATTTCCTCTTGCGCGAGGCGCCTTTCGGCAGCGACTTTTCGTATTCGGAAGAGAAGATCGCGCAGCGGTACAACAGCGACCTCGCCAACGATTTCGGCAACCTTTTGCAGCGCACGCTCTCGATGTTGCAACGCTACCGCTACGGCATCGTGCCGGAGCCGGCCGGTGGCTCGGACGCGCAGCTCGCCGGCCGCTTCGCGCCGTTGCCGATGGCCGTTCGGGAACGCATTCTCGACCTGCGCTTTCGCGAGGCGCTCGAGGGCGTTTGGGAGCTGGTTACGGCGCTCAACCGCACGATCGACGAGCGTAAACCTTGGGTGCTGCATAAAGAGGGGCGTGCCGGCGAGCTCGATGGCGTGCTCTACGATCTCTGTGAAGGGCTGCGCTGGATTGCAATTCTGCTCCATCCCTTCATGCCGGAGCGCACGAGCGAGATGTGGCAGCAGCTCGGCAAACCCGGCCGCCTCGATGAGGATTGGTCGTCGTCGCTGCAGTCGTGGGGCGGCCTCGCGCCGCGTACGCCGACGGCATTGGCCGCGCCGCTCTTTCCGCGCATCGAACTGCTCGCACAAACGTGATCGACACGCACTGCCACCTGCAGGATCGCGCCTTCGGCGACGATCGTGGGGAGGTCGTCGAACGCGCGCGGGAGGCCGGGGTTGGGACTATGGTGACCGTGGGCGTGGATTTGGCCGACAGCCGCGCTGCCGTCGAAACCGCGCGGCGCTATGGCCTTTTCGCGGCCGTAGGCCTTCATCCGCACGAAGCTGCGAGCGCGCCACCCGATCTCGCAACTGAACTCACGCCGCTCTTGCTGGAAGACGGCGTCGTCGCGGTGGGCGAGATCGGCCTGGACTACTACTACGAGCGCAGCCCTCGCGACGTTCAGATCGGCGTAATGCGCGAACAGCTGCGCATTGCACGTGAGCGCTCGATTCCCGTGGTCTTTCATCAGCGCGACGCGTTCGACGATTTCACGCGAATCCTCCGCGAAGAGTGGACGCCGGCGATGCGCGGAGTCGTGCACTGCTTTACGGGCACGCCCTCTCAAGCACGCGTCTACTGTGAGGAGTTCGGCTTGTATCTGGGCATTGGCGGCGTCTTGACGTTTCCCAAGGCGGAGTCCGTGCGCGACGCGGTACGCGACGTTGGCATTGGAGCGCTCGTTCTAGAGACCGACTGCCCGTACTTGGCACCGGTCCCCAAGCGCGGCAAACGCAACGAGCCTGCGTATGTTACGCATAGCGCCGCCAAGCTGGCGGAGCTGCTCGTGCTTTCGCTCGATGAAGTTGCCTCCGCCACCGATGCCAACGCCCTCACGTTGTTCGGTATCTAAAAGCCCGCGCGTTCTGCCATTGCGTCTCGAGGCGCGAGCGGACTGCGGCGACGATCTGGGCGTCGTGCGTATCGAGCCCCCAATCGGTGCTGTCCGAACCAGGCGCCGCAATCGTCGCGTTGGCCGAGCCGAGCCAGGCGGAATCGCCGGCGACCGCGAGTTTCTCCGAGTCGTCACAGACGCGCACCGTAACGCCGTCTCGCACCAACGCCTCGATGACCTCACGCTCGCGCACGTTTCCGGAGAGGTCGCGCGACGACACGAGCAGCCGCGGAGCGACTCCGGCGAGGGCGGCTTGGCGAAGCTCGCTGTAAACCTTGTTGAAGCAGCCGAACGACTCGCTTTCGACGATCACGCGGTCGGCGCTCCTCGCGCTGCCGACTAGTTGACCTTCGATCGCCAGCGCTGCGTGCTTGATCATCGGAATCGTCGCGGCCTCGGCCGGGTCGTCGACCCGCAGCACGAGATCGCGGGGATGCCAGTTCTTCTCGTCTAGATAGAGCGTTCCGTCCACGGTAAGCGCCTTGGCGTGAAGCGGATGCCCCAGCGTTACCGCGGCGCCGGCGGCGCGAAGCTGGGCGGCGACGTTCCGGTTTTCCTTCGCCAAATGCGGGTTGTGGAATGGCTGGCCCTCGAGGTGAACGGTTACCTCGGCCCCGCGGCGCGCCGCAGCTTTAACGGCCCACAGAGCCGGCCCCCAAACCGTGTATGCCTGGAGATCGATCTGGCGGGCTCCGCTGAGCGCCCGGCAAACTTCCCCCATCGAACTCAATTCCGCCACGGCGCAGGCCATCACGACGGCGGCGGTCGATGGCTAGTGGCCCGTAACGCTCCGCAGGGGGAGAGCGGCGCGACACTTGGAAGCAGCCGTATCTGCAATGAACTCCACCGCAAAGGGCGCCTTCGTTCGCGAAATGTTCGCTCGCATCGCGCCGCGCTACGATCTAGCAAATCGAATGATGACCGGGGGTCTCGACGAGCGCTGGCGCCGCCGGGCCATCAAACTTCTTGCACCGCCCCCTGGCGCGCGAATTCTCGATCTCTGCTGTGGAACGGGCGATTTGGTTTTCGGGCTGCTGCGGAGCGACCCGACATTAGAGGTCACCGGCATCGACTTCTGCCGTCCAATGCTCGACCGGGCGGAGGCGCGTGCCTCAAGGGAGGCCCGCGGCAACGCGCGATTCGTCGAAGGCGACGTCATGGCAATGTCCTTCCCCGACGAAACGTTCGACGGCGCGACCATGGGCTTTTCGCTCCGCAACGTCGTGGACGTCGATGCGACGCTCCGAGAGATCCTTCGGGTTCTTCGGCCTGGCGCGCGCTTCGTCAACCTCGATGTCAGCAAAGCACCGAACAAACGCTTCAAGCAGCTTTTCGACCTGTACTTCTACCGCGTCGTCCCGGTTCTGGGCGGAATCGTGGGAGGCTCACGTGAGGCATACCGTTATCTGCCGAACTCGCTGATTCACCATCCCAACGCTCCGGAGCTGCGGGACCGGTTTCTTCGCGCCGGGTTTGTCGACGCCGGCTACCTGCCGCTCGTGGGGGGCACGATCGCCATTCATTACGGTCGGCGGCCATGAGTCTCGTCCGTTCGTCTTCCAGCACCGACGAGGATTTGGAAGCGCTCGTCGAGCTTTTCTTTCGCGAACGCTTCTCGACCGACAACCCGATCATCACCGAAGCGGTGAAACGAATGCTCCGCGCCGGTGGAAAGCGATTGCGTCCGCGCATCACGCTGCTTGCGGCGGCGGTAGGCGGCGGAAACCCGGTGGACCATCTTCACCTGGCGGCGTACATGGAGCTCATTCACGTCGCGACGCTGATTCACGACGACGTCGTCGACAACGCGCAGACTAGGCGCGGGGTCAACGCCACGGCGGTAGATTACGGCAATCGGGTGAGCGTGTTGGCCGGGGATTATCTCTTTGCGTGGATCTTCAAGAACGTGACGCTCAACTACCCTCATCCCGTCCCGCATGTGCTCTCGGCAACGCTGGCCGAAATCTGCGACGGAGAAGTGTTGCAGTTGCAGGCCCTGGGCAATCTCGACCTTACGCTGGAGACGTACGTTGAGATCGCGCGCAAGAAGACCGCGTCGCTCTTTGCCGCTTCCGCCCAGTGCGGCGCGATCATGGGCGGCGCCGGTGCGGCCGACATCAGCGCGCTGCGCGCATTCGGCGAAGCGTTCGGAATCGCGTTTCAGATGAAGGACGACCTCTTAGACGTGACGGCGGACGAACGATCGCTCGGCAAGCCGGCCGCAAACGATTTGGTCGAGCGCAAAACGACCATTCCGCTCATCGCCGCGTTGGCATCGGGGGACGGCGATTTTCGCGCGGAAGTACGCCGCTTCTACGAGGAAGGCCGCAACGACGCTATTCCCGCGGTCGTGCTCGGGATCGAGCGCGAAGGCGGGCTGCGCGCGACCCGCGCGCAGATCGCTCTGTACGTCGAGCTCGCCAAGCAAGCGCTGGAGCCGATTGCCCCGAGCGCGGCGAAAAAAGACCTGGCACAGCTTACCGACGCCCTTCTATACTAAAGGGTGAAAAGGAATCGACATGACGTTACATCCGCTTCTCGCCATCATCGACGCACCGATCATCATCGGCATCCTCGTCGTTGGAGCGCTGCTCTTTGGAGCCGATAAGCTGCCGAAGCTCGCGCGAAGCGCGGGGCAGGCAAAGAAAGAGTTTCTGATGGGCCAAGTCGAGGCCGACGAGGCGGCCGCAAAGGCGCGCGAGGAGGCGCGCATTCGCGCGGCTACGGCGCAGGCCGACGTCATGGATAACGTCGAGGCCGGCTCGTTCTCCGGCGGAGCCATTCCACCGCCGACGCCCGGTAAAGGGACGCCCAGTTCGTAGCCAAGGCGAAATGCCCAGCCCTTCGACTGCGCTCAGGACGAGCTCCGTGGAGGAGGCGATGTGGGATCAAAAGGAGATGCCGATTACGGAGCACCTGAGGGAGCTCCGTAATCGTCTCTTGATCTCGATGGCAACCGTCGGGGTCATCGCCGTAGTGCTCTTCTGGCCCTCGCAGTTCGTCATTCGGTCGATGATGCGCCACTATTTCGGCGGATTG
>Ga0181526_10000081_pt1 | contig 96085 bp, 75 predicted proteins | sample PEATcosm2014_Bin_35_FD_119750 | JGI IMG/M metagenome (GOLD analysis project Ga0181526, IMG submission 119750) | Peatland microbial communities from MTU Mesocosm Facility, Houghton, MI, USA - PEATcosm2014_Bin06_30_metaG | ecosystem: Environmental > Terrestrial > Soil > Wetlands > Peat | place... | reverse complement strand
TCGTGCGGAAGGTCGAGTCGATCATGGGGATGACCTCTTTGGTCATTACGTCTTCGAACGTGCCGAAGCCCGCGCCAGGGCCTGGACTGGGCGGACCGAAGGGCCCTGCCGGGACCGATGCATAACCGTTGTCCATCACGATGATCATGGGCACGGCCTTCTTCTCCGCAATCAGATTATCCAGAATCAGGTTTGCATGGCCCTGGAAGACCCATCCGGTCTCGTCCTCGCCCGAGCCGTGTTGGAGATAGAGCACCGGATAACGCGCGCTCAGATTGCTATCGTAGTCCGGCGGCGTGTAGACAAAGCAGCGCCGCCATTGGCCGGTGATCTTTGAGTGATAACTGCGGATGCGGACATCGCCATGCGGCACGTCCTTTGCCAGGTAATAGCTCACGCCATCTTCCGGTATGTCGATGCCGCTTGCGTCCATGCCCATGCCAAAGTAGTTATGGCTGCCCGGATCGTTCATGCGCACACCATCGGCGTCGAGCGCGTAGTAGTGGAAGCCCTCGACCAGCGGTGGCGTGGTCACGCTCCACAGGCCGTCGCTGCCGCTCGTCATGGGAAATTTCTTCCCGGTAATATCCACATCGACTGACTGAGCCGTGGGGGCCTTGAATTGGAAAGCCACGCTGTGGTCGGGTAGAACCCGTGGATAGGTTGCGCCCATTACGTTGGTCGTCGCGGGCTTGGCATCCTCAACTGCCGAGGCGCTAACTCCCTCTGGCGAGCGTCGCCAGGCGAAGTAAGCGTCGAGTGCCTTCAGTCCCTCTTCATTGGGAAGAGGCCCAGTGTGCGGCGTACCGGCAAAGACCATCAGCTCATGATGTGCGTCGTCGAAGGCCGGCCAACTGGGCATACCCTTGCCATTCGGATTGCCATACTTCGCAAAGTTGGTCCAATAGGTCGCCATCGCGTCTGAGATCGTAAGGTCGGTTGCGCTCGGCTTTCCCGATGGTCCGCCCGTCACGTGCTCAAAAACATACTCAACTTCCATGCCGTGGGGCGAGCCATGCCCGGCCTGCGGTGAATCAGCCGGAAAATCCGGATGCTGATCGAAGTAGTAATAAAAAACCTTGGAACTGCCTCGTTCCGATTGCAGCCGCGCCCAGGTCCACGTTCCCCACCCGAAGGCTGCATCGCGGCTCAAATCGCGGGCGGTCTTGGGCACAGAGTTCTCTCCGGCTGGATAGGCCTTGAGCAGGCTATCGGCAAAGCTGCCGTAGCGCTTGCGCACGCCGTCCATATAAGCCTTCGGCGAGCTGTCATGCGAGAAGCTCGCGCCTTCATCCGAGTTGTATCCAATGAGGACGGGAATGTCGTTGAACTTTTTGGCGTCGTAGAGCGAATACTGATCGCCCGGAACCACCCAGCCGTCGACATTCGGCCACGCCATTCCGTGCTGGGCTGCCAGCAGCTTCTCTGCAGGCAGTTTGCGAAGCTTGGCAATCGATTCGGCTCCCGCGTTGATGGCGAAGACGAGTCCGTCCTTCTCCGCGATGGCCAGAGGCCGCATATTCTCGCCCGGTGCGCCCGCAGCGCGAGGAGGACCGAAAGATCCCCCGCTCTCCGAGATTGCTCCCTGGATCAGTCCTTTCGCCAGCGGCGAAGCACACAGTTGACTTACTGCAATACCTCCGGCCGACTCGCCAAAGATCGTGACCTTGTTCGGGTCTCCGCCAAAGGCAGCGATATTCTTCTTGATCCACTGCAAGGCGGCAATCATGTCGAGCAGACCATAATTCCCGGAGACATGCTGCGGTGATTCGGCGCTCAACTCCGGATGTGCCAGAAATCCAAGCGGTCCCAGACGGTACCCGATGCTGACCAGCACCACGCCCTTCTGGGCCAGCTTCTCCCCGCTGTACATCGGAACCGCAGTCCCTCCCACGCTGAATCCCCCGCCATAGATCCACACTAGTACAGGAATCTTCGCCGAAGCTGACTTTGCCGGGCTCCAAACGTTCAGATAGAGGCAGTCCTCGCTCGTCGTTATCCCAGGAATGCCCTGCACGCATTGCGGCGCAAACTTGTCGGCGGGGCGCACGCCCTCCCACCTGGCCGCGGGCTGCGGCGCGCGCCAGCGCAGATCGCCTACAGGTGGAGCAGCGAAGGGAACACCGCGGTAGACGGTGAGTCCAGCTTCTTTTGTACCTTGCAATACGCCCTGCTCGACTTTTGCCGTAGATCCAGCGGCCCAACTCATCAGCGGCGCAGCCGCGATTGCGATTGCCAGCAAAACCGTTCTCATCGTCGATTTCCTCTCATCTTCCTTACCTGGAAGAGCTTCAGCATGAACTCGCAGGAGGCATCCGCCATCCGCAACCATTCGTACTGAAGTCAAGCAAGCTACTCAAAAGCTACTCAACCGGGTACGAACAGATGCTGACGCTGAACGGAGGCGCGTCGATCGTGTCGGGAGCGGCTCCGAGCGGGTGCTCGTCAACAGTCACCTCCGGCGTCTTTCCCACCGCGACCACGGCATCTACCTTGGAGGGCGCCATCTGCCAGAGAGTTCCCTTGTCAGCCAGTTTCACGCCATTGATCTTCAGCTTCATGCTCTGCTTTGCGTCCGATGGATTCAGCACCGCGAAGGTGAGCGTCTTGCGATCCTCGCTCAGCGCTGAACTCACGTCCAGCGGATAAGTGTCGCTTCCGGGATTGACGGCAGGCTGGTCGCCGCCGGCAGGAAAGACCGGCTTGGGCTGAGGCGAGTCGCCTGTAACTTCGACAGGGATTGTGCCAAAGTGATCGCGGTACATCTTGAAGAGCATTCCAGTGGGGTTGAGTACGGCTTCGGTGCGGTTGGAACTCATCATCGCGGTTGCAAAGGTAAATGCGCCCATCTGGAAGATATCCGAATGGCGGAACATCTCATGGAAGGCCCAGGCGTAGGCGGGCACGGTCTTGTAAGAGTTTGGTCCGCCGCCAAAGTAAGCCCACTCATCGATCGCAATGGGAACCGGCTTGGCGCGAAGCGCCGGAATCCGCTTGAGGTATTCCTGGTAGTGCTCATACTTTGCGCGGACCTGCACGGCCGGGGCGCGCTGCCACTCGATGAACGAGAGCGGAGGATCGATGGGCACCTTCTTCTGCTGCTTCATGTCGGTATGCTGGATGCCGGATGCGTAGTAGTGTTCGCTGACCATGTCGATATTGTCGAGGCAGTTGAGCAGCATCTGGCCGGTCCAGTCGGCTGGGGAAAGATAGTCGGGAACATATTGGCCGTTGATGCGCCTGGCCTGGTCCGCGCCCTCCATCACATCGGGCATGGCGCCTCCGGCAATGAGCTTGATCGAGGGATCGACCTTGCGCATCTCCTTGGCAAAGAGATTGTGTTTCAACTCAAACTGCGGGAGTGACATGGAGCCCATCTGATAGTCGCCCCAGGGCTCATTACCAACGCCCCACAGCTTTACGTTGTAAGGCTGCGGATGGCCATTTGCGGCGCGCCATTTACCCATGGGCGTCGTGGCGGCGCCGTTGGTGTATTCGACCAGCTCGCGTGCGGACCATGCATCGCCGAAGCCTGCATTGACGGTGATGTAGGGATCGACGCCGAGCAACCTGCAGAGCGTGAGGAACTCGTCGGTGCCCACGTCGTTCGGCTGCACAGCGTGCCACACGGGATCGAAGATCGGCGGGCGCTTGTCGATCTCGCCGACACCGTATCGCCACTCATACGAGGAGACGAAGTTGCCGCCGGGAAAGCGGAGGACGCCAAAGCGCATCTGCTTGAGCGCGGCGATGACCTCGGGACGGAAGCCTTCAATGTTGTCGGCAGGCATGAGTGAGACCGTGCCGACATGAAATGAGCCGGTGCCAATGCCTGTGATCTCGAGGGTTGCGTCATCGGTGTCGGCCGTGGCAGTGTATCGAAGCGCGAACTTGTGGTACGCAGCGCCAAGCGGCCCGAAGACAACGGCAACCGACTGACGGTCCGCTGCATCCTTGCCCCAGATGAGCGTGACCTTGACCACCGCTCCGGGAGAGCCTGCGAGCAGAATGCGCCCGACGTAGGCCTTGCCTTTGCGAACCGCGATACCGGACTGGCTGAAGCCATGCGGCGTCTTGGCGTCGAGCTTGACCAGTGGCGTCTGCTCGCCGGTAAAAGGCGCCTTGGTGTCCATGGTGACGGCGTCGTCGCCGCCGATGGGCGCCCACCAGCGCGTGGGAATGCGGTTGAAGCGCGGATTCCCCGCTGCATTGCCCATCACCGGCGGTGGTTTGGGCGCGCTGGTTGCGACCGGGTAGTAGAACTTGCGATCGACCAGCATCTCAGACCAGACACCTGTGTTGACAATGTCGCCGCCGTGCTCGAGAAACTGCCCATAAATGTACTTCGAGATCGGGGCGCCGGTCTTCGTCGCGTCGATTGCAACATTGACCGGAGGCGTCTGTGCGGCAGATACAAGCGACAGGGAAAGCGCAGCCAGCAACAGTGCCGGCATCTTCAAGGCAGATAATCTCTTTGCCAATTGCATGATGGATCGCTCCGTAGTAGAACCCCGCCGCCGGAGTGGCCGGTTCGCGGGGCTTGGGGTTTTGGGCGGTTTGCGGTTGCTCCTGGAGTCTAGGGCGGCCATACGCAATCCCGGTTATGGCTCCAGCGAGATGACCGTTACCGACTTTGGCTCGACCGTCAATGCCAGCCTGCCATCTTTCACAGTTGCGGAAACAGGCTTTGGCACGACGGCGTTGGGCGCTGCAAATGTGTTCACGCTATCGACGGCCGAAGCAGTCAGCGTCTCTCCCTTGGCCGATTTGACCGTCAAGCCGGTGATCTGGGCATCGATGTCAACCGGCCTTTCAGGATCGAGGTTTGTGATCTCGATCCAAAGCTTGCCCGATGCATCCCTGGCGGCGAGCGCATCCACGCGCGGCAAGGTGATGCCGTCGCGATGCAGCGTGCCGGGATCGAAATCGATCGGAACGAAGGTGGCGTCCTGGAAGGGGACATACATTTTGAAGACGTAGTAAGTCGGCGTAAGGACCATTTTTTCTTTGTCCGTTAAGATCATCGCTTGCAGTACGTTGACCATCTGGGCGATGTTGGCCACGCGCACGCGGTCGGCGTGACGCGCGAAGATGTTCAGGTTCAGCGATGCCAAAATCGCGTCCCGCAGGCTGTTCTGCTGGACGAGAAAATCCTTGTTTGTGCCCGGCAGCGGCGCGTGCCAGACGCCCCATTCGTCCACCACCAGCGCGATCTTTTTCTCCGGGTCGTACCTGTCCATGACGGCCTCCTGCTTGCGCAGGAACTCATCCATGAAAAGCGTTGACTTCAAGGTCTTGTCGTAATCGTCACGGCCGAAACCTACAGAAGGCGTCGAGACCGGCCATCCGTTCGGTGTCGTATACCAGTGCACGGAGAGTCCGTCGAAGTTCCAGCTCCAGTCGTGGCTCTTCCAGGCTTTCATCACGGCTTCGGTCCAATCGGTCTCGGGAAAGCCAGGGCCGACGGCGATCTTGAGCATCTGGTTTGCGCTCTTTTGCGCAGGATTAAGGTTGTCAACGAAGCGGCTGTAGATCTTGAGCTGGCTCACGTAGTAGTCGGCCGTCATATCGCCGCCGCAGCTCCAACTTTCATTGCCGATGCCCATGAATCCGACCTTGTAGGGGTCTGGGTGTCCGTTGGCGGCCCGCTCTTTGGCTAGGGCCGTCGGTGCAGCCGCGGTCATGTACTCCAGCCATTCCGACGCTTCCTGCGGAGTTCCCGATCCGACGTTGACCGAGACATAGGGCTGGCTGCCGATCTGCTGCATGAAATCCATGAACTCGTCGGTGCCGAAGCTGTTGGTGTCGACGACGCCGCCCCACGCGGAATTCAGCGTTGCCGGCCGCTGCGCTGCTGGTCCGATTCCCTTTCGCCAATGATACTGGTCGGCAAAGCAGCCGCCGGGCCAGCGGACATTCGGCACCTTCAGAGATTTCAACGCGGTCACAACGTCGTTGCGGATGCCGCGCGTATTTGGAATCGAAGAATCCGGGCCAACCCAGATGCCCTCGTAAAGCCCGTGTCCCAGATTCTCGGCAAACTGGCCGAAGAGGTTGCGGTCGATCTTCGCTCCAGCCTTGGATACGTCGATAGATAAATGAGCATTTTGCGCTGCCGAAAACGGCGCAGCAATAATCAGCATCAAAAGTGAGACGTGAGGGATGAAACGAGAATTGCTGAATTTCATGATGACTCCTGGGGTGAGTGGTACGGATCGACGGCGGCAATCTACCTTGCGCTCGATGGCGCAAAACCACCGGCAGGTCGATCAATTCGTGAAAACGTTCTCTGGAAGTTGGACTATACAGAACGGCTCCGGCAGAGAGCAAGTCGATTGACTCAGCCGCGTAGGATCGATACCGGTTCCCGTGCTCCCGCCAAAACCAGCCATCGAGCTTCTTGGCGTTGAAATGGCATTGCCCGGTGGAAAGATGCAACTATCCACCGGGGATCTCTGTCTAGTAACATGCCACTGACCGCAAAAACCGGATTTTGGAGTGGCATAAACCGCTTGGGCCTGAAAACGATTTCATTAGACGCATTCAACCCCGCTGGACCGTGCCTGCCTGCTATCTCCGCGGCTGTGGGCCTTCCGGGAACGGGATTCACAATGGAGAGGAACTCATGAAGAGAATCGGAATCGCACTGTTTTTGCTCTCAAGCTTCTGCTATGCACAGAGCCCGGACGGCTTTCAGCCCGCTTCTACTAATGTTTGGGGAGCGGAGTACCCCCGTGTCGACGCCACCGGTAAAGCCGAATTCCGTGTGAAAGCACCGGATGCAACGAAGGTCCAGGTGAACTTCTGGGGCAATCCCAAGATCGACATGGTCAAGCAGACCGACGGCTTCTGGACGGCGACGACAGCGCCGCTGGTGCCGGGCTTCCACTACTACACCCTCATTGTCGACGGAATGGAAGTCAGCGATCCCGGAAGCCACTCCTACTTCGGCGGTGGCAAGGATGCGAGCGCAATCGAGATTCCCGAGCCGGGTTCGACTTATTACTCGGCCCAGGATGTCCCGCACGGCGCCGTTCGCGAGATCTGGTATTTCTCAAAGGTCACAGGAGGGTGGCGTCATGCCCTGGTCTACCTGCCTCCGAACTACGATAGTCAGCCCGGCACACGCTATCCCGTGCTCTATCTTCAGCACGGCGGCGGCGAAGACGAGACTGGCTGGATCAAGCAGGGCCACGCAAACTTCATTCTCGACAATTTGATCGCAAGCAAGAGTTCCAAGCCGATGATCGTGGTGATGGCCTACGGTTATGCCCATCGCACCGGCTACGTCGAGCCGGATCTGACCGGCAAGGGCTTTGGATCGCCAGAGATGATGAAATCGTTGCAGGAGATGTTCGGCGCCTTTGATGACGATTTGACGCAAGTTCTGATTCCCTATATCGATGCGAATTTCAAGACCGTCGCGGACCGCGATCATCGCGCGATGGCAGGGCTTTCGATGGGTGGAATGCAGACTTTCCAAACCACATTCAATCACCTCGATCTCTTCTCGTACATCGGCGGCTTCTCAGGTTCCGGTGGCCTTGGCATGATGAGCAGAGCTCCATTCGATCCCAAGACCGCTTACAACGGCGCGCTCGCCGATCCCGAGGCCTTCGCCAAAAAGGTGCACCTCGTCTGGATCGGCGTTGGCACTGAAGAACCGGCCATGATGCACACCGGTATCGTCGGCTTCCACGATGCCCTCACCAAAGCCAATGTCAAGCACGTCTTTTACGAGTCGCCCGGCACATCGCATGAGTGGCAGACATGGCGCCGTGATCTGAAAGACTTTGCGCCGAGGCTCTTTCAGTAGAGTTTCTTGAGCCCCGACAGTCGCAAACTGTGAAACCTTTCATTGAGATGTTCATCACCACTTTGGTCTTCTGAGGAGAGACGTGCGAAGAGCGAACTTCCAAATCCTGATTGCGTCAATTGTCTTTTTGTGTGCGGGCAGCCTGTGGTCCCAGAGTTCTGAGCAGCCGGCGTATTTGAATACGGCGTTGCCCGCCGAACAGCGGGCCGCGGATCTGGTTCACCGCATGACGGTAGAGGAGAAGGTCTCGCAACTCGTGAATCAGTCCCGCGCGGTGCCGCGACTGAACGTTCCAGCCTATGACTGGTGGAGCGAGGCGCTGCATGGAGTGCAGCGGCCCGGAACGACTGAGTATCCAGAGCCGATCGGTCTGGCAGCAACCTTCGACCCGGAATCCATTCACCGCATGGGGACAGCGATCGGGATCGAAGGACGCATCAAGCATGCGCAGGCAATGCGCGACGGGCACAGCAATGTTTTCGAGGGTCTCGATTTCTGGGCGCCGAACCTTAACATCTTTCGCGATCCCCGCTGGGGACGCGGCCAGGAGACCTACGGCGAAGATCCTTTCCTGTCGGGACGCATGGGCGTCGCCTTCGTCACCGGAATGCAGGGGGACGATCCGAATCACTATCGCGTCATCTCAACGCCAAAACATTATGCCGTGCACAGCGGCCCCGAACCGACCCGCCATACCGCTGACGTGAAGGTGAGCAAGCACGACGAGCTGGACACCTATCTGCCGGCATTCCGCGCGGCCGTAACCGAGGGCAAAGCCGGCTCCGTCATGTGCGCCTACAACAGCATCAACGGGCAACCGGCCTGCGTCAACGAGTTTCTGCTGCAAGACCAGTTGCGGAATAAGTGGAAGTTTCAGGGCTATGTGGTTTCGGATTGCGATGCGGTCGTCAACATCTTCCGCGACCATCATTTTACCAAGACTCAGCCGGAGGCCTCGGCGCTGGCCATCCAGCGCGGCCTCGACAACGAGTGCATCGATTTCGCAAAGGTCAACGACGACCACGATTACCGGGCCTATTATGACGCATACAAACAAGGCCTTTTGAAGGAGAGCGAGATTGATACGTCTCTGATTAGGCTCTTCACGGCGCGGATGAAGCTGGGCATGTTCGATCCGCCCGACACGGGGCCGTATTCGAAGATCGATGAGAAACAGCTTGAAAGCGCAGAGCATCGCGCCCTGGCGCACAAGCTGGCCAATGAGTCCATGGTGCTGCTCAAGAATGACGGCACTCTGCCGCTGAAACAGGGCGCAATCAAAATTGCGGTTGTTGGGCCGCTGGCTGACCAGACAAAGTATCTGCTCGGCAACTACAACGGCACGCCCTCGCACACCGTATCCGTGCTGGAGGGACTGAAGGCGGAGTTTCCAGAAGCCCAGATTACGTTTGTACCCGGAACCCAGTTTCTGCGCACCGACGGAGACATCGTTCCAACCTCGGTTCTGACCACGCCGGAGGGCCGGCCGGGACTGACCGTCACGTTCTCTACTGGCGGCGGGTTCATGGACAAAGGCACCGTGCTGGCGACCAAGACAGTGAATACCGTCGATTTGAAAACGGAGGCGGTTCCACAGGAGGCAGCGGGCAAAACTCCACTTACGGTCACATGGGAGGGATTTATCACCGCAAGTGAAACCGCCGAGTACAACATCGGCGTGCGCGCAAAGGGCAACTCCGCGATGGTCATGGTTGATGGCAAGCCGCTCGCCATGGAGTACCTCGATAGCGAGCATTCGCAAGCAAAGGCCGGGCATCTTCACCTGGAGCAAGGCAAGAAGGCGGCCCTCAGGGTCAGGTATGAGTTGAACGAAAAGGGCCCTGTCGAGGCGCAGTTGTTCTGGGCAAAGTACGATCCCAGGCCGAGTCCGGAGGCGATAGCCGCGGCCAGGAATGCCGACGTTGTCGTCGCGGTTCTCGGCATTACCGGCGATCTAGAGGGAGAAGAGATGCCGGTCAGCGAGGAGGGATTCAAAGGCGGCGACCGCATCGGCATCGATCTTCCGAAACCGGAAGAGGCGTTACTCGAGGCGGCCACTGCGACTGGAAAACCCGTCGTCCTGGTGCTTGCGAACGGAAGCGCGCTGGCCGTGAACTGGGCCAATGAGCATGTGAACGCGATTCTCGAATCCTGGTATGCGGGCGAGGAGGGTGGAGCGGCGATCGCCGAAACTCTCTCCGGAAAGAACGATCCAGCCGGCCGCCTGCCTGTGACTGTTTACACCGGCATTGATCAGTTGCCGCCCTTTGAAGACTATTCGATGCAAAATCGCACCTATCGCTACTTCAAGGGCAAGCCTCTCTACCCGTTTGGCTTCGGCTTGAGCTACACAACTTTTTCGTATTCCAAGTTGACGCTCCCGAAGGCTGCTGTGAACGCGGGTGACCCACTCACGGCTGAGGTGACGGTAACGAATACCGGAAAGCGCGAGGGCGACGAGATCGCACAACTTTACCTCAGCTTCCCGAGTGTGCCGGGAGCTCCGTTGCGCGCCCTGCGTGGCTTCAGGCGCGTCCATCTAAACCCAGGTGAATCGCAGAAAGTGCGCTTTGAGCTGAAGGAACGAGATCTGAGCATGGTGAGCGAAGCGGGCGAGCCGATCGTTGCCGAGGGAGTTTATGCGGTCTCAATTGGTGGAGGTCAGCCAAGTACCGGAGCGCCGGCAGCAACGGGAACCTTCAGGGTCGCGGGCACAAAGATGCTGCTGGAGTAGGATCGCCGCGACGCAGGCGGCACTGGCGCCGTGCGCGAGCCTTCCTGTGCTACTGTTGCCGCCTGTCGGGCGTCTTCGTTGAATCTCTAGAGATTGGTTGTTGGAAAGGGAATTGAACCCATGATTTCAAGACATTTTCGTCTTGCGGCCGCTACAGCGGTCCTCCTCTTTGCGCTGAATGGCGGCGCTGTGGCTCAGAACACGCCGGGCATGCCGCCGCAGCCGCCGCAGCCGCCCAAGACGCCGCCCTTTGTCAGCACGCTCTTCGGCGATGACATGGTTATGCAGCGCGGCAAGGCCAACACCATTTGGGGCTGGTCTGAACCCGGAGACAAAGTAACGGTCCAGATTGGAAATACTGCGGCAACGGGCGTGGCTGGCCCCGACCGCCGCTGGCAGGTGAAAATTCAGCCGCCTCCCGTGGGCGGGCCATATACCGTCAAGATCACCGGCCACGAGTCCGTCGAGCTACACAATGTCATGGTGGGCGATGTCTGGCTCTGCGGTGGCCAGTCGAACATGGGCCTGCCGCTTCGCATGACGCTCAACGGAGCGGACGAAGCCAAGACTGCCAATTATCCCGACATTCGTTTCTTCACCGTAACGGGCCACCCCGCTTACCATCACACGGATTTGGTCGGAGGCAAGTGGAGCGAGGTCACGCCGCAGACAGCGGACTGGGTTTCAGCGGTCGCCTACTATTTTGCGCGCCGGGTTCAGCAGGATATTCATGTGCCCATCGGGTTGCTTTTGGACAACGTAGGCGGAACGCCGGCCGAGGCCTGGACGAGCACGGAAGCTCTGCGTCCTTTGAAGGATTTCGATGTACCGTTAGCTGAGCTTGCTAGGCTCACCACCGCGGGCGCGCCCGAATACGGCAACTTCGTGATGCATTGGTACGACGAGTTCGACATCGGCACAAAGGGCAACTGGGCGGCGCCGGAGCTGGACGACTCGGCTTGGAAAACGGTACAGATTCCCGGCGGATTCACCGAACTGGGCGTGCCCGACACACCAGCATTGGCCTGGTTTCGCAAAGAGATCGTGTTGCCCGATCCGCTGCCTGCGGGCCGCGCGATGTTGTACATGGGCATCATCGAGCGCATGGACACTGCGTATGTCAATGGCAAAGAGGCCGGGGGCAGCTCATGGGTCGAGAATCCCCGCGCTTATTTCGGCGGCGCGCTCAAGCCGGGGCGCAACGTCATCGCCATTCGCGTGCTCAAGACCAAGCCCGATGGTGGATTCATGAGCAAGCCAGAGGATCTGCACATCGTGCTGGGCGACAAAACCAGCATTCCGCTGGCCGGCCAGTGGAAGGGCCAGCTTGCCGTCGATGCACGCCCGCCGCATTCACTGCCACTCGCCTATGAGAATTGGCCCATCATGCCGACCGTCCTCTACGAAGGCATGTTGGCTCCGGTCGCGCCGTTCTCCATCGCCGGCGCCATCTGGTACCAGGGTGAGCAGAACTCGCCGCGCGGCTACCAGTACCGCAAGGTTCTGCCGGCGATGATCGCCGATTGGCGCAAGCTCTTCGCGCAGGGCGATTTCCCCTTTTACATCGTCAGCCTTCCCGCCTTCAAGCCACGCAGCGCAACGCCCGTCGACGGCGACGAGTGGACCGAGACACGCGAGTCCCAGGCCGTTGCCGCAGCCACTGTTCCCAACTCCTGCCTGGCCGTCACGATCGACACAGGCGATGCGGACAACATTCACTCCAAGGAGAAGAAGCCCGTCGGCGACCGGCTCGCTCTGTGCGCTCTGGCCAACTACTATGGCGAGAGGGTTGTCTCATCAGGCCCGACACTCGCATCCGTGGAGCGGCTGCCGGGATCGATCAGGTTACACTTCGCCCACACCGACGGCGGCCTGGTGGTGAAAGGTCCAAAGCTGGAGGAGTTCTCTATTGCCGGTGAAGACCGGAAATGGGTTTGGGCCGACGCGCACATCGAGGGCGATACCGTGATCGTTTCATCCCCCTCGGTGACGAGTCCGAAGGAGGTCCGCTACGCCTGGCAATCGAATCCGGCCGCGACCCTCTTCAACGGCGCCGGACTGCCAGCCGGTCCCTTCCGGACCGACACCTGGCCTGGAATGACTGAAGCGCACAGGCCCTACTAATCGAGCTCAACTGCCATTCTTTTGGGTACCGCCATGTCGATAATCCGAACTTCGAAACTGCTTGCATTTGCCGGTGTCTCCATTCTCCTCGGCCACTCCGATCTGCGCGGACAGTCGGCCTCGCAGAGCTCGCACCAGATCCTCTGGTACAAGACCCCCGCTCCTATCTGGGACCATGCCCTGCCTGTCGGGAATGGCCGCCTGGGAGCGATGGTCTTCGGCGGAGCAAATTCCGGCGCGAACAATGGAGACCTGCAGGCCTCTCGTCAAAATGCTCCATTGATGGATGGCTCGCAGACCTCGGGCGCGGATGAGCACCTGCAGCTGAATGAATCCTCGTTGTGGCAGGGCAGCCGTGCCGACCGGCTCAATCCGCGGGCGCACGAAGCAGTGCCGCAGATTCGCAAGCTTCTGCTTGAGTCGCAAGGGTTAGACGGGGCAAAGATCTCCGCTGCTGAAAAGCTCGTTCAGGACGACATGATTGGCATACCTCCGGAAATGCCGAGCTACAGCACGTTGGGCGACCTTTATCTGCGCTCGTCAAATAAGGACACCGTCAGCGACTATCGCCGCCAGCTCGATCTGGAAAATGGCATCGTTCGCATCACCTACGCGATGAATGGCGTTCACTACACGCGGGAGGTCTTCGCCTCCGTGCAGTACGAAGTGATCGTGGTGCGTCTCAGCGCCGACAAGAAAGGCGCAATCGGCTTTCGGCTCGGCATGGACCGCCCCGCTGACTTCGCTGTCCATGCGCGAGGAGATGACACTCTCATCCTGCGCGAAGGACCGGAGCACAAAGACGAAATCAGATTCGCCGGCGAAGCGCTCGTCTTGCCGACTAGCGGCAGCGATCATGCCCAAGGCTCTGAGCTTGTCGTCGCTGATGCCGATGCCGTCACGATTCTGATCGCGGCAGCCACCAGCTTCACGGGTGGCCCATTCGCGGGCGGCGATCCCGAGGCGCAATGCGAGCGTGCGCTGGCGCAAGCGCGGACTAGTTACCACTTGCAGATTCTGGCGCTGCAAGTGGGCGTCTATCAGCAGGTCTACAAGAGAATGTCTCTTCATCTCGGAGCCGCGTCCTCAGCGAATCAAGACTTGCCGACAGATGAGCGTATCAAGCGAGTCAGTGCCGGGGCCGACGACCTTGGCTTGCAGGAACTCTACTTCGACTTTGCCCGTTACCTGTTGATCAGCTCCTCGCGTCCCGACGGCCTGCCCGCAAATCTCCAGGGAATATGGGCTTCGGGCATCAGCAATCCGTGGGGATCGAAGTGGACCATCAATATCAACACCGAAATGAATTACTGGCTCGCTGAGCCCGCCGGGCTTGAAGATTCAACGCTGCCCCTGATCAACCTCATCGACATGGTGCGCACGCCCGCAAGCGGCACGGGAATGCGCGTCGCGCACGACTACTATGGCGCGCGCGGTTTCGTAATTCACCACAACACCGACCTGTGGGGAGATGCCGAGCCCATCGATGGGTACCAGTGGGGCATCTGGCCGATGGGGGGCGCGTGGCTCTCGCTCCATGCGTGGGATCACTACGCATTCACGCAGGACAAAGAATTCCTAAAAGTCCGCGCATGGCCGATTCTGCACGACGCCTCCCAGTTCTTTCTGGATTATCTCGTCGATGACGGCTCGGGGCATCTGGTGACGGGACCGTCGATCTCGCCGGAGAACAGCTATCGCCTGCCCGATGGGACCGTGCATTCGGTGACCATGGCTCCGACGATGGATATCGAGATCGTGCGCGAACTCTTCACACGCACGCTCGACGCCGGAAGAATCTTGAGCGAAGACGCAGCATTCTTGAAGCAGGTCGACGATGCGCGCGGCAAGCTGCCTCCGTTTGCCATCGGCAAGCTCGGTCAATTGCAAGAGTGGAAGAGGGACTATGACGAAGCCGAACCGGGACACCGGCACATCTCGCATCTCTGGGCGCTCTTTCCCGGCACGCAGATCTCCCTCGAACACACTCCCGAACTTGCCAATGCCGCGAAGGTATCACTGGAAAGACGGCTCTCTTTCGGCGGCGGGCAGACCGGATGGTCGCGGGCCTGGGTTGTGAACTACTGGGATCACCTGCACGACGGCAAGCAGGCCTATGACAGCCTTCAGGTGATGATTCGGCAGTCCACATTTCCAAACCTGATGGATACGCATCCGCCGGGCTTGTTCCAGATCGATGGCAATCTGGGAGCGGCAAACGGAATGCTCGAGGCTCTGGTGCAATCGCGTTGGATGCCGGAATTCTCCGAGATCGAGCTGCTTCCGGCCCTGCCCGAGCAGTGGTCCGAGGGTTCAATCGAGGGGGTTCACGTTCGTGGAGGCGCAACGCTCGATCTGCGCTGGAAGGCTGGCAGGATCGTCTCCATGGAGCTGCACGCGAAGAGCGACGGAGCGTTCCGGCTGATTCCACCGCAAGAGCAGGCGGTTGCCAGTATCCTCTCCTCGGCAGGAAAATCAGTAAGCGCGGGAAAAGACGGCGCGATCCGCGTGAAAACAGGAATTTCTTATGTGGTTGCTTTCCGTTGAAGCTTCAACAATTCCGGCAGCGATGAGAGCTCGTCTGACTCAGGCATGACGCAGGGTATCGGTTAGCCCGGAGGGTCCTCAGATAACTAACTCAGATCAACAACAGGAGACTTAAGATGATTGACAACTCCCGCCGCAATTTCCTGAAGACAAGCACTGCCGTTGCCGGTCTCACTCTGGTTCGTTCTCTGGTTCCATCAGAGGTGCTGGGCGCTGTTGCGCCTCCCGAGGTTAGCTCAAGGCTCACACCCTTTCCGCTGACTGCAGTTCGTCTCTCTCCCGGCATCTTCAAAGAGCAAGCCGAGATCAATGCGCGCTACCTCGATTCGCTCTCCGTCGATCGGCTCCTGCATTCATTCCGGCTCACCGCCGGCATCACCTCGACTGCGACGCCCTACAAGGGATGGGAGGAGCCAACCTGCCAATTGCGCGGCCATTTCAACGGCGGACACTACCTCTCGGCCGCGGCTCTGGCCTTCGCCACCTCCGGAAATGACGTTCTCAAGAAGAAGGGCGATGAGATCGTCTCCGGACTTGCGCAATGCCAGAAGAAGAACCGGGACGGTTATCTGAGCGCCTACCCGCCCGATCTCTTCGAAGATCTCGTTCAAGGCAAGCAGGTCTGGGCGCCCTTCTACACCTATCACAAGATCATGGCCGGCTTGCTGGATATGTATCTACTCACGGGCAACACAGATGCCCTTGAGGTTTGCGAAGGCATGGCGAGGTGGGTTGGATCGGGTTTCTGGGGGATCGGCGTAATCAGTGCCGAGCAGCGCCAGCACATCCTGCGCACCGAGTTCGGCGGCATGAACGAAGTGCTGGTGAATCTCGCCGCCGTCACCAAGAAGGATCGCTACCTTGACGCCGCTCATCTCTTCGAGCAGCCAGGTTTTCTCGATCCGCTGGCCGATCGCCGGGATGAACTCCAGGGCCTCCACGCGAACACCCATGTTCCCAAGATCATCGGCGCAGCCCGCATGTATGAGGTCACCGGCGACCGCCGCTACAGGCAGATTGCCGAGTACTTCCTCGAAGAGGTGCTGACCAGGCGCAATTATGTCATCGGGAATACCAGTCTCGATGAACATTGGAGAACGCTTCCGGGACAGCTTAAAGGGACCCTCGGATGGAAGAATGCCGAGTGCTGCGTTGCCTACAACCTGATGAAGCTCGAGCGCCTTGTCTTCGGCTGGACCGCGAATGCCCGCTGGATGGACGAGTACGAACGCGCGCTCTTCAACTGCCGTCTGGGAACACAAAACGCCGATGGCTTGAAACAGTACTTCTTCCCGCTAGCAGCCGGATACTGGCGCGTCTATAACTCGCCGGAAGAGTCCTTCTGGTGCTGCACGGGAACTGGCGCAGAGGAATTTGCCAAATTGAGCGATACAATCTTCTTCCACCGAGGCAGCGACGTCTACGTGAACCAATTCATCCCATCGACACTCGACTGGAAAGAGGAAGGCCTGCAAATCGATCAGGTCACTCAATTCCCGCGCGAGCAAGGCACGACTCTCAAAATCAAAACCTCGCGTCCCGCTGCCCGCACGATTCACATGCGGATTCCGGGATGGACCAGCGATGAGGCAGTGGTGAAGATCAACAACAAGACGTTGGAAGCGGTCGGAGATCCAGGGTCGTATCTCGCGATTCGAAGAGTCTGGCAGGACGGCGACACCGTCAGCATCAGCTTGCCCATGGGATTGCGCCAGGAGGCGCTACCCGGTGACGACTCGGTCGCCGCCGTTCTTTACGGTCCGCTGGTCCTAGCCGCGGATCTGGGACCCGTTCCGGCCGACGCCCCGAACAGGGTGATCCACAGCGGAGATACCGCACCGGCAAAGATTCCTTCATCGGATCCCTTACCAAAGGCAATCGCAGCTTCCAACGCCAAACCGGAACAGTGGATGCAAACGGAATCCAAATCGGAGCTGCGCTTCAAGCTCGCCGGAGATGCCAAACAGGATTTAATGCCGATGTATCAGATTCGCGACCAGCGCTACTCGGTGTATTGGCAGGTTGAGAATCCTAAAGGGCAATCCTGACTGGAGTCTTATCAATGAAAGAATGCGAGTTTCTCGCATTCTCTAACTCGATAATCTCCGGAACCAGTTGCGCACAGAAAGGTACTTTGCAATGTTCTTCAGGCCTTATGAATTGAACGCCAAGCCAGTCGTTCTGCCTCTGGTCCGCCTGTGTTTTCCAGCCCTGCTTCTTCTCTGGGCCGCACAAACCGGAGTCTCCCAGATGCCTGGCCAGGAAAGGCCTGGCCTGGCGCCTGTCGCGGCGCAACAGTCCGAGCATGGATTTCATGCCACGGTGGGCTCCGAGGTGCTCGACGTTACGGTTTGCGGCAGTTCAGTGATTCATGTGCTGGCGAAGCCCGATACGGCTGCGCAAGCCGGGCAAAAGCCCTGGATGCTCGATCAAAGCCATTCCTGCGCGGGCGCTCCGTTTCAATTCGCGCAGGATGCAAGGTCGGCAACGCTCAAAACCGACAAGCTTGAAGTAACCTTCGGCCTCGAGCGCGGCAATCTCTCTTTTCGTGCGATTGGCGGGGAACCGCTGCTGCGAGAAGGAAACAGCCTGCCCCGCACTTACGAGCCGGTGCAAATGAATGGCGAGAATACGTACCGAGTCACTGATCGGTTTTCTCCCGTGCCGACAGAAGCGATCTACGGACTCGGCCAGCACCAGAGCGGTCTCTTCAATTATCGCGGCGCTACCGTCGAGTTGGGACAGGACAACACGGATGTGGCGATTCCCCTGCTGATTTCGAGTAAAGGGTACGCGCTGATGTGGAACACGGCCGCTCTGACTTACGTCGACAATCGCTTTCCAACCGACCTCATCTTCAGCGCCATCGCCGGCAAGTCGATCGACTACTACTTCATTTACGGTCCGGAGATAGACACGATCATCCATGAATACCGGAGCATGACCGGGCACACGCCGCTACTGCCCAAGTGGGCCTACGGGTTCTTTCAATCGAAAGACCGGTATGAATCGCTCGACGAGATTCAGAAGATCGCGCAACGCTACCGCTCGGAGCACATTCCGCTGGACGCGATCGTGCAGGACTGGTTCTGGTGGAAGACGGAGGGAGATCCGGATTTCAACAAGAACTATCACGATGTGCCGGCCGACCTCGACACTCTACACAAAGAGAATGTGCACACGATGATCTCCGTCTGGGGCCTGCTCGATCCAGCGGCCGATACGTTCAAGACGCTTGAAGAAAAAAACCTCCTCATTCCCGGAGCGCATGTATACGATCCCAGCAGCACAGAGGCGCGCGACATCTATTGGAATCGCCTGCCCGGTAAACTGCTTGCGCAGGGATGGGACGCCTTCTGGCTCGATAGCGCTGAACCGGAAGAGTTCTGGCCGCACATGGGAGATGCGATTCTGCGCAACAAACAGCTTGCCATTGGCAACGGCGCTGAGTACACCAATATCTTTCCGCTGCTGCATACGCTCGGCGTGCAAGATCATTGGAAGCAAGCCACAGACCGCAAACGCGTCTTTCTCCTGACCCGGTCGGCGTTTCTGGGACAGCAGCGCGTCGGCGCAACCGTGTGGTCGGGAGACGTCTACACCAGTTATTGGGCACTCTCGCATCAGGTTCCGGCCGGGCTGAATTTTGCGCTTAGCGGCTATCCATATTGGACCACCGACATCGGAGGCTACTGGCCTGCCTTCCCCGGGGCCATCGAGCAGCCTGCTTACCAGGAACTCTATGCGCGCTGGTTCGAGTTCGGAACTTTCTGCCCAATCTTCCGCACGCACGGCCATCGGCCCAACAACGAGCTTTGGACCTACGACAAGGTCGAGCCCGCGCTCATCCGCTACGACAAGCTCCGCTATCGCCTCATGCCGTACATTTACTCACTCGCATGGAAGGTCACGAGTGAGGATTACACCATCCAGCGCCCGCTGGTCATGGATTTTCGCTCTGACGACAGGACATGGAATGTCGGCGATGAGTTTATGTTCGGACCAGCAATCCTGGTCAGTCCCGTGCTGAAGGCCAACGCCACCCATCGCGCCGTATATCTACCTCCATCACCCACGTGGTACGACTTTTGGACCGGAGCGGCGACGCCCGGCGGTCAGGAGATCGAAGCGGAAGCTCCGCTCGATCGTATTCCGCTGTACGTGCGCGCCGGGTCCATCCTGCCGATGGGACCGGAGATCGAATACGCGGACCAAGACCCCGGCGGCCCCATCGAGCTTCGCATCTATCGCGGAGCCGATGGCGAGTTCAACCTGTTTGACGATGCGGGCGACAGCTACGACTACGAAAAGGGTCAGCATTCGATAACTCCGATTCGCTGGACCGACAGCGCTGGCCAGTTGACGATCGGCACGCGCGAGGGCTTCTTCCCCGGAATGGTTGCGAAGCGCACGTTCCGGGTAATTCTGGTGGATAGCGCGCATGGGATCGGAGACGAACTGACAAGCAAGGCTGACAAGGAAATCACCTACGATGGCGAGGAGATCAAAGTGAGCCTTCAACTGCATTGAGCAATGAGGGGCGGGATGAGATCGCCGGCGTTTCACTGAGTTCCGGCGACCATCCTGATTGCGCGGGCGAAGCGGTAGTCTTCGGGGATGCGCTGACGAAGCCGTCCTCGGCATTTTGGCTATCATGATCGATGCCGCCAACCCTCTTTCGCGCGCTCTTGACACCCGACTTGGTCCCGATCCTCGGCACTCTCATGGGGTGGCCTCTGCATTTGGTGATTACCCTTGAGCCTGGTATGCGGCCAGGCTGTTTGAAGTTCACATCCCTGCAGGCCGATAAGTTGCATGGGTCCCCGGCTGTAAGATAAGACTGCCCGCAGAAAGGCTGCGCATTGTGGAGTTTGAGACCTCAAGCGCCGATCGAGTTTGCTTTAGACAGCGCGTTCGGGAATGGGACACAGCATGGCACAGCGGGATCGAGCAGGATTCGGTCCGCGACCTGCCAAGGCTGAAGTGTGCGCGTCCTCACAGGTGGGCCTCTCTCGCTGCGTTTCCGTTTTTTATTTGCCTCTTATCTGCAAGCCAAGCACAAACGGTTACCCCTTCGTCTCCCAAAAAAGAACTCCCTGCGATCACCACGGCACTCCAGGCTCACGGTCTCAGCAACAAGGAGGCCAAGCGCGCTCTTCCCGTCCATCTTCGCGGAGTCATCACTTACTTCGATCCGGACTACGGCACCGGCTTTGCAGCCATTTTCATCCACGACGAGAGCGGCAGCGTCTACGTCAAACAGACTGCCAGGCAGGCGGCGAATCTATTCGTCGGAGCCCTGGTGGACGTGCGGGGCGTCACCACTCCCGCAGACTTCGGTCCCATTGTTGGCAACCCGCAGATCCGCATTCTAGGCCGCGCTCCTCTCCCTCCAAGCCCGTCTCGCGTCAGCCTTGCCGTCCTCAAAACCGGCGTGGAAGACGCCCAGTGGGTCGAGGTCGAGGGCACCGTCCATCGCGTTATCGAATATCCGCACATGGTGGTGCTTCGCTTGGAGATGGCCGACGGACTCCTCCCTGTCATCATGATCAGGACCCCGGGCGCAACCTATTCCAACCTGGTCGATGCCCAGGTCAGGATTCGCGGCAACGCAGCCCCTACGATGAACTCCGACGGCCAGATGATCGGCGTCCACCTGCAGGCGCCGGATCTGTCTACCGTGCAAGTGCTCGAGTCCGCATCAAGCGATCCCTATGCCGGTTCCGTCATTCCCATCGACGGTTTGTTGCAGTGGGAGCATTACGCCACATCCATGCATCGCGTTCACCTGCGCGGCGCCGTGACCCTGCAATGGCCAGGTTCCTCGCTCTGCATTCGCGATGCGACGCGCGGAATCTGCGCGCAGACGGTGCAACGCACACCCGTCACCGTGGGCACCCTGGTTGACGTAGCCGGATTCGTAGAGATCAACAATAATGCTCCCGTTATCACCGATGCGGTCTTTCGAAGTGCAGGAGAGAATCTCCCGGTCCCGCCAAAGCCCGTCACAGCCAGGGAGATTCTGGATGGTGGATTCGCCTCCGAACTGGTCCAGATCGATGGCCTTTTGATCGGTTACGATCTTGCCTCTTCCGATGCCATCCTTCAAATATCTTCAGGCGACGCCGTCTTTCCCGCGATTCTGCCCAAGAGCCTGGCGGGGACAAAAGGCGACGCCTGGAAGGTCGGGAGCAAGCTTCGCCTCACCGGTGTCTGCTCGGTCCATGTCATCGATGTCGAGACCAATGTGCGCGCTGGGATCGCTGTGAACGAGTCCTTCCGAGTGCTCCTGCGTTCTCCGGCCGACGTAACCGTTCTTGAGGCGCCTTCCTGGTGGACCCCTACTCATGCCTTGGTCCTGCTCGGCCTGGCGTTCACCGTCACTCTCTGCATCCTGGGCTGGGTGGTCCTGCTCAGAAGGCGGATCGAGTTGCAGGCCAACCAACTCCGCGAGAGCGAACAGAGATTCCGCCATCTGGCGCAGCACGATACCCTGACCGGCCTCGCCTCCCGCCTGGTCCTCGAAGACCGGATGAAAGTCGCTATTGAAAGCGCCCGCCGCCATCAGAACGGACTCGCGCTGCTGATGGTCGACCTGGACAGGTTCAAGGAGATCAACGACACTTACGGCCATCAGGCCGGCGACGAAGTGCTTTGCGTCACCGCAGACAGGCTGCTGGAAGCCGTGAGGGCCAGCGACACCGTGGTGCGGCTCGGCGGGGATGAATTCGTGGTCTTGCTGCCGGAGATTCGCGATTGCCTGGCGGCAGAACTGGTGGCTGAGACCGTAGTCTCCTCGCTGTCGCTTCCGGTCCGATTTGCCGGAATCGAGATGCCGGTTTCGGTCAGTGTTGGAATCGGGACAGCATTTGCCGGAGAGATGGATTCCGATGAGCTTCTCAGGCGTGCCGATGCCGCGCTCTACCTCGCCAAGGACCGCGGCCGCCACTGCTTCCAGATCTTCACTGCCGAACTGGACGAGGGCCTCCAGGAAAAAGAGCGGGAATGAAATGGCGCGGAAACCGTTGCGCCAAACGCCTCATGGGGCACTGGCAAAGTTGAAACCGCTCCCTCAATGAACCCCTCTATTTAAGGGTAGGCTAGTTCCCGCATTCAGAAAAGCCAAACTCGATGACCCTTTTCAAAGACTCTCCAACAGTGGAAGGCGCTGAGGGAGAGTGGCTTCGAGGGAATCTGACTACCATATGCGGTGATGAACAAAGCAAACTCCCTATCGAACGATGAACCTGCCGCCGAGGTCTCTCAGCACGCTTTCGATGACAGAGTCCCAGTCGCCAATCCTCGGCTGGCGGAAAAGGCGCAATGTGGGGTACCACGGGCTATCCGCACGTTTCTCCTGCCAGCGCCAGTCGGCGGCGAACGGCAGCAAGAGCCAGACCGGAACTCCCAATGCCCCGGCCAGATGCGCTGTCGAGTTATCAATCGTGATTACTTGGTCCATAGTTGCGACCTGTGCTGCGAAACGATCCAAGTCGGCAAGCTGGTCGACGGTCCGATCGATCCATAAGGGCGCGTTGGCCGCTGTTGCCTGTTCTTCCAGTGCGCCAAAGTTCCCATATTGCAGGCTGATCCAGCGGACGCCGGGAAGCGCGAAGAGCGGAGCGAGGCTCTCCAGGCTGATCGAACGCCTGCGCCCCGTCTCATGATTCCGAGTCTGCCAGGCTAGCCCGATCAGCCCCCGGCCGTCGCCGTAGCGAGCGCGGAAACTCTCTCGCTCTGCCGGATCGATCAGCAGGTAAGGCGAGGTTGTCGCGAAAAATGCGGCTTCGCTCGTCCGGAAGAACCCCGGAAGACTGCCCATCGGCATTTGAGCAGCGATCTCCATCGCTCCGGCCTCAGACGGCCCGCAGCCTGAAACCACCTCAACCTCTGGAAATGACCGCGCAAAGAGTGGCTTAAGCCGCGCATCGCAATCGAGAACAATGCGATTGCCGGTACGAGCGGCCTCTGGAATCAACCCCGCGAATTGGATTTCGTCGCCAATGCCCTGCTCGCCCCATAGCAGCAACCGGCCAACAGCGAGTTTTTCTCCAGTCCAGAGCGGCTGCGGGTAAGCACGCCAAGGCGTGTTGTGATCGGGAGACCCCCATCGGCTCTCATAGTTGCGCCAGCCGATCGTGAAATCTCCGCTCCACAGCTGAGCCAGCGCCTGTCCAAATCGCGCTTGGGGGTAATCCGGCTTGATCTCCAATGCCCTGGCGATCGACCGTAGCGCTTCATCCAGACGGCCAAGGTCCTCAAGAACGCAGCCCAGATTGTAATGCGCTTCGGCGTACTCCGGCCGCAGCGCCAGCGCGCGCCCAAAACTGGCAGCAGCTTCATCCAGCCGGTCGAGCGAATGAAGAGTGTTGCCAAGGTTATAGTGAGCCTCGGCCAATTGTGGCTTGAATCGCACCGCGCGCTCATAACAGATCACGGCCTCAACCGGATGCTCCTGAGCCCGTCGCAGGTTGCCTTGGTTGTAGTAGGCCTCGGCATAATCCGGATTCAATGCCAGCGCCCGCCGATAACAGGCCTCCGCGTCCTCCAGCTTCTTCAGAGCCAGCAGTGCGTTTCCCATGTTGCCGTACGCTTCCGCCATCCCAGGCTTCAGTTCCAGCGCCCGCTTGTAACCGGCCACGGCCTCGCCGAGTTTTCCCAGAGCCTGTAGCGCGTTGGCGTGGTTGAAGAATGCCTCGGTAAGTTGTGGCTTAAGCGCCATCGCCCGCTCATAACTGGCGACAGCCTCCCCCAGCCTGCCCTCAGCTTGCAGCAGATTGCCTAGGTTGACGTGAACCTCAGCAAGATCTGGACGCAGTTCTAGCGCCCTCCGGAGACGCGCCTCGGCCAACTCGTGTTTGCCTTGCGCCTCCAGCACGGCGCCCAGGTTCATCTGCGCCTCGGCTAGCTCCGGATTGATCGCTACCGCCTGCTCATAGCAAGCCGCAGCCTCGCCGAAGCGTCCCAGCGCCTGAAAAGCCGTGCCGAGGTTCGAGTGATATGACGCCGGCCGTTTGTCCACGGCGATCGCTTTGCGGATCAGCTCGACGGCAATCTCGTCGCGGCCCACTTGATGAGCCATCACTCCCAGCAGGTGCAGACTGTCGGCATGATGCGGATCGAGATCCAGAACCTGCCGGTAGATCCGCTCCGCCTCGCCCAGTTGCCCGCGCTGATGAAACTCGATGGCCTTGCCGCATATTGCCCGAAGATCCACAGGAGGACGCAGGTTTTGCCGCCTTGGAACAAGCCGGAGGGAGCGGTTCATTCGGACAGTGTATGTGCGGGAGAGTCCCCATCGAATGCAAGACTTGAGGCGTTGCGGAGGGTCTTAAGCCAGAATCTTCCCAGGCTGGGAGTCTCCCGAAATGAACTCGGCGAATCTCTTTGTCTGCATCGATTCAAGCTGCTTGAGCAGCATACGCCCGCGTGCCCGCATCGCCGGTGTTCCCGAGCGGCTGTGGATGCGCAGCAGGTCAATCACCTCCGGCCACAGCGAGACATCCTGCCGGGCGAGATCGGTCAGCCCTTGCAGAGCGCAGGTCTTGACGATCGAGCTTCGATCTTCAAGGTAGGATTCGAGAATGCCCGCCACGCGCCGGCACTCAGAGACCGTTAGCGCAAGGCGCGGAACCGTCGCCGCCAGGCACCAGCGCAGCTTGTTCTCAGCGGCCTCGGCGAGCAACCCAATCAAGGGCTCTTTCCAGGAGCGCTGAAGCACGGCCAGGAGTGTCTCCAAAACCGGGTCGGGGACCGTGGGCCGCCGGCGCGTGAGCTTCTCCAGCGCATCGGCGGCGCGCATGGCCACAGCGGGCTCTTCATCCCAAAGGCATTCGAGCAGTTGGCGCGCTCTCTTCGGGTCCCTGCGGATGAGATCGACAACCTCGCCGATCCGGCCGCTTGAGATACGGTGGCGGCCCTCGGTGAGCATCGAGGGAATGGTCTTGCGGGCGGGCATGGTCTTCTGTTTTCCCAACAGCTTACTCGATCTGGCCTCCGCCCGCCAGCATCTCTGGCGCCACTCGCCCGACCCCACCCTCGAGTTGGCTGCGATTGCAGCTTCGAGCTGGACCCCGCATTTCATCAATGCGGAGAATCCCGGCTCATAAGAGCCTTCCAGACGCTCTCGATCACAGACTCCCAGTTTCCCGGCTCGGGCTGGCGAAAGAGCCGCATTGCTGGATACCAGGGACTATCCTCGCGATCCAGAAGCCAGCGCCAGTCGGGTGCGAAGGGCAACAAGACCCAGACTGGAATGCCAAGCGCGCCTGCCAGGTGCGCCGTTGAATTGTCGATGGTGATCACCAGGTCCATTGCTGCGACCTGAGCCGCAAAGAGATCGATGTCCGCAAGCTGATCGACGGATCGATCGATGAGGAGGTGCGCACCTGCCGCAACTGCTTGGTTCGCCAATGAGCCATGATCACCGTATTGCAGGCTCACCCATCGGATGCCGGGCAACTTGAAGAGCGGAGCGAAGATCGGCAGTTCGATGGATCGGAACCGCCCAGTTTTGAGGTTCTTCGTATGCCAAGCCAGCCCCACCAGGCGTCTGCCATCGGCATAACCGGCCCGCAACCTATCGCGTTCTTTTAGATCGGCGAGGAGATAGTGCGACGTAGTGGCGGTGAATGAGGAGGCTGTTCTTCGAAACAATCCTGGCAGGCTGCCTGTCGGCAGTTGAGAAGTTATCTCCGGGCCCGGTTGAAGATCCGGACCGCCAGAAACCACCTCGACCTCCGGAAAGGAGCGCCCAAACAGCGGCCTGAGCCGCGCATCGCAATCGAGCACAATGTGGTTGCCGGTTCTTGTTGCCTCTGGAATCAACCCTGCGAACTGGATTTCATCGCCGACTCCCTGCTCGCCCCATAGCAACAAGCCTCCGGATTGAAGCTTCTCGCCACTCCAGAGCGGCTGCGAATAGGCACGCCTTGGCGTGTCGTGGTCCGAAGTCTTCCAGCGCCACTCAAAGTGCTGCCAGCCTGCCGTAAGACTCCCTAGAAGCAGCTGTAGCAGTGCATGACCGAAGGCGGCTTGAGCGTATTCTGGCCGAAATTCCAGAGCCCGCTCGTATTCGATCAGAGCTTCGTCCACTTTGCCTTGGGCGCGAAGAACATTTCCCAGGTTGTAGTGAGCCTCGGCGTAGCCGGGCTTGATCAGGAGAGCGTGCCGGTACGCTGCGACAGACTCATCCAGCTTGTCCATTTCCCGGTACGCGTTGCCGAGGTTATAGTAGGCCTCCGCATACTCCGGCTTAAGGCGAAGAGCCTGCTCGTAGCACGCAATGGCTTCCGGAAACAGGCCGAGCGTTTGACGCGCATTTCCCAGGTTGTTTTGGGCTTCGGCATTGTCCGGCCTAAGAGCCAAGGCCCGCTCGTAGCAGGCGACACTCTCATTGAGATCTCTCTGCGCCTGGAGGACGTTGCCGAGGTTTACATGCACTTCAGCCAGATCCGGCTTGAGGAGCAAGGCGTGCTGGTAGAGAGCTTTTGCCTCGTCCAGTTTGCCTTGTGTATAAAGAATGTTGCCAAGGTTTGAGAAGTAGCTGGTACCGCGTTGGTTGATCGAAATTGCTTTGCGAATCAGATCGGAAGCGGTCTCGAACTCTCCTGCCTCGTAAGCGACCATCCCCAGCAGGTGCAGGCTGTCTGCATGTCGGGGATCCATGGCCAGAATCTCGCGATAGATTCGCTCCGCTTCTGTGAGCCGGCCTGCCCTGTGATGCTCAAGACCATCGGCCAGCATCTTCTGAATCGACGGAGACTGCCCGTGGCTCACGACCTCACCCCGTTACGGGCCGTGGAATCTGCAGGTCGGTCGATCGAGGCACCTTGCTCTGCGCTTGCTTCGTTTCCGGCGCCGGAACCCGAAGGACTGACCGGCCCGCGACCAACTCGTCCGATCCCGCGCAGCAAGGCCTTCACCGGCCAGCGGCCCTCGGCGTCGGGGAAGAAGATCTCGCCACTTCGTCGGGCCTCAGGGCGATAATACCAGCGTTTGAGCAGCGCCAGATGGCCCTGACGGACTGTAGCCGTCGGAGCTTGAGAGCGATCCGCCAACTCGGCCAGCGCCGCTTCCATGCGTGACTCCAGGACGCCGCGGGCGAGCTTGGCGGGCGATGCCGGCGCGGCCCCGGCATCGTGACTCGCCTTCGAATCAGGTGCCTCGGCGACCGGCTCTTCCGGAATCGCCTCAATCGCCACCGGATGCGAAAAGAGCGAGGTCGACCCGGATTGCTCATTCTGGATTCTCATTCCCACGGTCGAGAATCCAACCGGACCGGCCAGAGAGCCGTTTTCAAAGAGAAAGGCTGCCACCTCTCCGGGAGTAGCCGAGGCCTGCAGGATCACCGCGCGAAGCAGCGAGAGCGGGCGGACCAACTCCGGTGCCAGGGCGCGAACGCTCTCCACGCGCTGCACCTGAGCGTGTAGGGCCGCGGCTGTCTCAAACTCCAGACTCGCTGAAGCCTGGTCGCGCTCGGTTCGTAACGCAACAAGTCGGCTTTCGCCGCGCGTCGCTAAAAACCGCTCGACCGCTGCCGCCTCTTCGCCGTAGCGCTCGTCGGTGCAGCCCTGGTAGCAGGGCGCCAGGCACATCTTCATCTCGGAATAGACACAGCCTGGATGGTTCGGATTCGGGTCCAGTTCTTCGGTGCAGCGGCGCAGCAGGAACAGCTTCAGCGCCTCATCGGCATAGCGCTCCGCCGCCGCACGCGACGCAAATGGTCCGTAAGCCCAATCGGCCTCGCGCTGGCTGGGGCGATGCGTGACCGTGATGCGCGGGTAAGCGTTGCTGCCCAGGAAGCGCACAAAGGCCGGAGCCCGCAGATGCATACGTTCCAGGCACTTCGTGCCGTGGACTCTCTGCAGCAGTTCAAACTGAACCAGAAGCGATTCGAACTCCGAACCGCTTGGCCTCCAGCGAATCTCCCGCACCCGTCCAGCTAACTGAAGCCGCCTCGGATGCTTTTCCGAGGGCAGTAGCAGCCGCTCCAGCCTTCCGCGCAGATTGGGTGTGCGGCCGATATAAGGTTCAGCATGAGACTCGGCGCTGTAAAGCGCAAAGACCGCAGGGCTTGCAGGCAGTCGGTCGAGCGCTGCACGGGCCTTGGTCGGGTCGAAGGCGAGAGTATTGAGCTCAATCTGCACGCGCATCTCTCCAGCTTCGGAGTCACTCCGGAGCGTGTCGGCAAGGCCGCAGCGCCGTGGAGGCGTTCTTTGACATCGACTGACCAGCGGACCTACTCTGCTGTTGCTTCCGGTTTGCCCTCCACCTCGGCTGTCGGGGCTGCTGGCGTTCCCGGCTCGTTGAGCCACAGCCAGTAGATCCACCAGAGGAGCACTGCGATGTAGATCACCCGGTCGGCGCTCGCCAGCTTGTCGATCAGCCCGATGATGCGATGAGACTCCCCTGCGGAGGGGGGGTGCGCGCGTGCGGACTTCAAGATTGACTGCACCGCGATCTGCATGGTCACCGAGGTGATTGCTATCGTCGAGATCCCGATGAGAATCTGCTGGGTGTGGCTTCTCCAGCCTGCCTTGAACGAGCGGCCAAAGAGCGCCACGAGCAACCCCAGTTGCACCGCCAGCAGGGAGATCAGCATGTCGCCTTTCAGTGCTGCCAGTTGCATCAGTTGCAGCTTTCCCAGCGTCGAGTTCCACGTCAAATTCTTGAGCTCGGGCCAGCCCCCCAACGTCGCAATTACTCCGCCTGCCACCAACAGCATTCCGATGGTGTTGACGATCCACATCGAACTTTTCGCGCCGGCAAAGGCCCGCCGCGCCAGCTCCACCAGCACTAGCAGGCCGATAACCACGGCCACGTCACTCAAGACGAGGAGGATCTCCTGATAGAAAAGCGGCGCGATCCGGGTTGCCAGTAGCTCCTCGGCCAGCAGGCGCAGGGCAAGCAGTCCGGCGCCGGCGGTAAACCATGGATAGCGCCGCGCACGGTCGCGGCCCAGCAGAACTACCAGCAAGACCAGTTGCGCGGCAAAGTTAAGCGTCCAGAGAATCTGGCGCACGGAAACATCCAGATTGGAGTGCATTTGAATCCCGTCCGGGAGGGCGCTCAAGAATCCTCGCCAACCCCATTCCAGTCTAATCGCTTACCGCCGGGCCAGGTTGTGGCAAGCGACGCCAACAGGGCTATCGCACAAGCGCCTTTCGTTGCAGAACTGGCTTTGGCGAACCGAAAGATCAGCGAGCTTCGGCATGCCTCCCAGCGGGAGGCTGGGAGAACAGCCCAGGGGGAAGCACTGGGAGTGCATTTCAGAAGGATGATCCAGCCCCGGAAGGACGGAATGATTCCGCCGATGTGCTGGATCGCCGTTCATGAAATCGCTCGAGTGGCGCCGGTCATCGATGGCAGCTTCGCCTCAAACTATGCGTTGGCGCGCGCAGTCCAAGTTCCCAGGTAGACCGTCTTGGACGGTTCGACTGCGGCGATGGCCTGGTAATAAGCAGCCCGTTTGGTTTGGAAGGCCGCCTGGAGCGCCACCGGATCGGCCGCATTCACGGCGGCCAGTGTCAACGGGCCCCAACCGCCGTCTTCGGCGAGTGAGGTCGCGCCAGCGGCAAGCAGGCTGTTCACGGCCTGCTGCAGACAACGCACGGCCGTGCCACTGCCTCCATTTACCGCAAAGTCGAAGACCCGCTTGCAAACATCGTCCGAGATCACCTGGGCGAACCACTGGTTCCAAAAGTGATTCTCATAGAATTGCTGGACCAGCGGTTCGCGCTGCGCCTGGGGTAGCGCCGCGATCGGAGCGAACTCCCTCGGCCAAGCCCCCTAGTTGATGCCGCTGATGGCGTAGCACGGGCCTGCGACGCCGCTCGGGCAGGCGTCCGGAACCTGTGCGCAGGCGCGTGCGGCGTCCTCGAAGTTCATCATCCAGTTGTAAACAGTGTTCCAGTCTGCCATAGGCCCTCTTTTCGCAAAAAAATGGAAGAAGATGAAAACGGGTCGAGCAGAGGCATGGCTTAAGAGGGTTTCTGGTGCGCCCGGAGAGATTCGAACTCCCGACCTAACGCTCCGGAGGCGTTCGCTCTATCCAGCTGAGCTACGGGCGCACATGACCAGCATACCGCACTTTCTATTCTAACCGAGGCAAACAACAGCAGGTAGGGGCGCAGTTTCCGGATAGCCGACTACTCGGGCGGAACTTGCAACTTCTGGTCCCCAGTGCCACAATCCTGTGCATGACCTCAACGAAAATCGCCTTGATCATTGCGGTGACAACTGTCATAGCGTTGCCCTTTGAAGCGGTAGCGCAACAGGACGCTGGAACTCATTTGACGATTCAGACGACGGACATGACAGGCGCAGTAGTTCCCAACGCTCAGCTGAGTGTCATGTCATCGGAAGACGGTAAACTGCTGGCGGTCTTAGCCAACAGTCGAGGAGTCGCCGATCTCACACTGCAACCTGGAGAATATCAGTATCGTGTTGCGAGCCCAGGTTTTTGTCCCCAGAATGGCACCGCAATCGTCGTCAAACTCCAGCAGCAAGAGGTAAAGGCCAGCTTAGCTGTGGATGGTTGTCCAAGTCCTTGTTCCGTGTCATGTACCTATGTCCAAGGGGTCGAGCCAACGGGAGCCCCGGTCAAGATTAGAGTCTCAGACTACTCGGGAGCATCCATTGCAGGTGCTCTTATTAAAATTGATCCTTCCTCCGCAATCTTTAGAGAGATCAAGTCCGATGCGAGCGGTGAGGCTGTTGTCGGATTACCGAGTGGGATGCATTCTCTGGACGTGACTGCTCCGGGATTCCGCCACTGGAAGGGGTTTGCAGAAGTTCACCGCACGGTAGAGGTGATAAGCGCAAAGCTGGCCATTGATGATCAACGCATTGGTCCGATAGTCTCGATGGACCCCGTTGCACATTAGGCCTGCTTCCGCGGCGTGAAAAGAACATCGCGGATCTGTGACCGGCTAACCGGAGACTGCACCACTACCAGCCCGCGGGCGAGCTATCTCAACTTGCGCCTTCCCGCTGAACGCGCAACTCTTCCATCACGGACTGGATTAGCGCTTTGGCGCCCTCCAGGCCGCCAACCACCGCTTGCAGATCGAGCGCCGGAGCTGCCGGGTTGCGGCTCGAGGCGCAATAGACTCCGTGCTGGCCCACCAGAATCAGCGAGTCGGTTACGAGATCCAGCGCCACGGCCAGCCTGCCCCGTTCCACGCCCATCATGAACTCGTACCGCTCCAACTCCCCACTCTTTTCGTCAAAGATACTCATCTGCCCAGCCTACTCTTCGCGCGTTTCGCCATCGAGGTTGTCGAGGGCGGCCAACTCCTCCTCGGGCACATCCCAGGTGCGGAGAATCTTCTCGATCACTGCGGCACGGCGAAGACAGCGCCCTTTCGAAACGCGCCAATGCAACCAGCTTTGCCATTTTGACGGGGGCCTACTTGCTCTCGTTGCCGACGAGCCGAAAGGTGATGGTGCCCCAGAAGAGGCGGGCGCGCATCTGTACCGGCAGGTGGCGCTCGTCGTCGGTGTACCAGATCCAGATATTTCCGCGGTTCTTCACCACGCCGGCATCGGCGGTGGGCTGCACGCGGAGAGTTTTGAAGACGCCAAGCGGGGTCTTGATCTCTTCGCGGCCCTCGACCTTCATAGTGACGGGCACGATCCGCATGGCGTCCACCACCGGAATGACGAAGTTGTGCCCCAGGGCGATCGGCTGCGACGAGGCGTAGAAGATGCCCGTGAGCAGATCGGTCACGCAGCCGAACACGGGCGATTCGATATGCTTGCTTTGACCATTCACCGGGTTTTTCTCGTTCAAAACCGAGCGGCTCTGCGCGTAATCGATATGAAGCGTCGAATTCACCTGTCGGCGGCCCTCAACAGTCTGCTTGTTGAAGTCGTCGGTGCAACCGGTTGCCCGGTCAAAGCTGGATTGGAATCGGTCGCTTACGTGGAAGAGCAGGTTAATGGCGCCGCTGGTATCGGCGCTGGCGGTGATGTTTTCCCGCTCGCCTGCCGCTTCGAAGCGCAACACAGCCGTCCCGGCGGAAAAGACGCGCCAGTCTACCGAGTAGGTGAGAGTCTGCTTTTGCGGGAAACTGTAACCGGCGCGCAGCGGCGGCAGCGGGGGTGTTTGTTGGGCAACTGCCAGTTGGGACACGGCGGCCAGGACGAAAGCGCAAAGCATCGTTGTTCCAGTTGTGCGCATCTTCACCGTCGGCTCATGCTCCTAATTGGACTGTCCCCTCACAAAAAAGCCGCTCATCGCGGCACATTCACAAATGCGGCGAGCATCGGTCGCAGAAGGAGCAGGCTAAGGTAAAGCAGGGTGGCCCCTATAGCAGCATTGTACTCGCGGTGACGGATGTAAAGCGAAAGGGAAAAGGCGCCGGCCGCGTTTTGGCTTCTAGGACTCTGCGCTGCTCGAAGCCTTGGAATCAGTCGGGGCACCCGGAGACAATAGCCGTCGAAGCCGGGGAAGGCGGCGCGCAGAAACCGCTCCTCCGAAGCGATCACCGGAACATATATCACGGTAAAGCCCAGGGTAAGCACCAGCGCCATCGGCCAACTGAGCAGCGCAACGGCGAAGCCCGCCGCGATCAGCATCGAGCCTAGATAGAGCGGGTTGCGGACATGCGCGTAAGGCCCTGTCACCGTCAGTTCCTGGTTTTTCTTGACGTATCCGGCCGCATAGCCTCGAAGCCATAGACCGGGCAGGACCAGAGCCAGGCTCCAGGCCACCGCTGCTGGCCGAGGTGCGCGCCGCCAGAGTTCAAAGAGGTAAAGCGCAGCCGCCGCAAATCCAAGGGGTACACGGATGCGCCGGGCGATGCCTTGCCAGCGGGAGATCCAGTCCGGCTGCTGAACGTCGGGTTGTGTCGGCGCTGCTTGGCTCATGGCTCGGATTCGGGGGTTGTTTCAGGATAAAGCAAGGCGTCGGCTGCGCGCAGCACGTCGTCGGGTTGGATGGTCAGTAAGCCCTCCTCAGGTGAATCGCGGCGGGTGTGGTCTCGGCGGCTTTGCGGGTTGCGGATCACTCTGAACTTCGTTCCATAGGGTCCGTTGCGGCTGGGGTCGGTTGGGCCATAGATTCCGATCACTGGACGGCCAAGGGCGCAGGCCAGGTGGAGCGGCCCCGTGTCGCCGGCAACTACGAGCGCAACCCGGCGGGTGATCGCGATGAGTTGGGCCACCGTGCAGGTGAGGGGAATGGCCGCGCCCCCAGTTCCGCGGGCTATGACCTCCGCCAACTTTTCTTCTCCGGGGCCGGCATTGACGAGGATGCGGAAACCCAGGTCGATAAACCCTTGAGCCACTGCGTCATACCGTTGCACCGGCCAGCGCTTGGCGCCCCAGCCCGCGCCGGGATTGATGAGAACAGCTTGCTGGTCTCCACCACGGGCGCCTGTATTCGGCGGTAGAACCTTGGCCGCCCATGCCTCGGCAACCGGGTCAGTGGGCAGCCATGGCTGCATCGGCGTGAGCTTGTCCCCGGCAATGGCTGAGGCCAATTCGACATCCTGCTCGATGACGTGTGCGCCGCCGGTGGTGATGCGTTCAGAGAAGAGCCATCGTGCCAGCGTCTCGCGTGGACGGGCCTCGCCGATCACTCGCGGGCAGCCAGCCAGCCTGGCCACCACCGCCGAGCGAATGGACCCTTGCAGGTCGATCACCGCATCGTACTTGGCGGCACGCAAGTCCGTACGTAAAGTCTTGATTTCATGAAAGGTCTTAGAACTGAGCGGGGCCTTGCCCCAGTCCCTGGTCGGAGCAAGATGCAGGTGATCGACCAGCGGCTGCGCAGGGTTCCGGCCGCTTTGAAAGGGCATAGCGCTAGCTGCACTGTCTGTCGAGGGAAAGGAAAGGAGGGACTTCACCCCCTGTAGGGACTTACTCTCGGCGGTCAGCAGTGCCTGCCAGCGCGGCTCGACCACCCAGTCGATCACCCACTCCGGGTGAGCCTGGCGCAGGGCGGTGACTGCTGGCAGGGCGTGCAGAATGTCGCCCATGGCAGACAATCGGACCACAAGCAAGCGAAAGTTAGACTGCGTCTGCAAGCAATGATTCTCTCATAGGGCAGTGTGCGCTAAGGCGAATCCCAACCTGGAGAGCAGCCAGTCGATGGCTGCCGCTTGTTCCTCGATCTCGATGGTCAGGCGGGCGGTTAGCAGCGGCAAAGATGCTGGAAATCCAGAGGCCAGTTTTCCCATCCGGACGTGGTCTTTTTCGGTTGTGACAAGCGCGGTCGCTCCTGCGGCTCGTGCCGTGGCTATTAAACGGTCAATGTCGCCGGCGGTGTAACGGTGGTGGTCGCGGAAGACGGCGCGGGCGGTGACGCGCAGAGCAGCAGCTTCCAGGCCGACGAAGAACTGCTTCGGGCGGGCGATGCCACAGAACGCAGCGACTGGACCGTTAATGTAGGGAAATTCCATCCTCCGGCGCAAACGCCAGACCGGCCCCTGCCAACCCCAGGCGCGCAGTTCGGCCTCCAGTTCTGGCTCATCGGACGGAATCGCGATAACGCTGGCGCGGCGGACGGCTTTGAGCGGCTCGCGCAGGTTGCCCGCCGGGAGCAGCCGGTCTTGCCAGTCGCGGCGGTCAAGGAGAAGAATGTCCACGGCGCGGACCAGTTGTCGGTGCTGAAAGCCGTCGTCAAGAAGGTGGATGATCTGCCGGCGGCGTTCGGGGGCGGTCTCTCGCGCATCGTCCTCTGCCAACAGCCCAGCTTCTAAGCGCTGAGGGGCGACGTATACCGGAAGGTCCGTCTCGCGGGCGATCAGCAGCGGCTCGTCGCCAAACTCTTCCGCTGTTCCCTCCAGATCGACCCGAACTGCGAGTCGGCTCTGGCGGCCGTAGCCTCGGGAGAGCACGTCGACTTGAAGGCCTTTGGCTGTGAGCAGTTTGGCCAGCGCTATGGTCAGCGGTGTCTTGCCCGAGCCGCCGGTGGAGAGGTTGCCGATGCTGACAACTGGGAAACGGAGGCGCCAGACCGGCTCAAGCCCAGAACGGAACTGGAACTCACGGATGGCCAGCGCAAGCCGGTGGAGCGGATTGAGGGGAAGAAGCAGACGGCGTGCGGAGAAGGACGGCTTCATGCGGGACGCACCTTTCCATCCGGCGTCCCAAGAAGCTCCTTGATCGCCGCGACACACCGGTCGGTCGCTCCGGCTTGCTGGTCAAAGACCTGCTTGGCCCGCTCGCCCATGGCTTTGGCTTCGGTTCGATCACGCAGCAACTCAAGAAGAACTTTCGCGAGCTTCTCCTTCTCGGCAATGCAAATGGCATTGTGAGCGATCAGATCTTCGGTGATCGCACGAAAGTTGGCATAGTGCGGGCCCATCAGAATAGGAACGCCGAACTGTGCCGGCTCCAGAGGATTGTGCCCTCCGGCGGGGATCAGGCTGCCGCCGACAAAGGCCACCGAGGCGAGCGAGTATACCGAAGCGAGTTCGCCAATCGTGTCGAGGAAGACGATCTGGCCCGGATTCAGCGGCTTGATCGCCTTCACAGGCTGTGAACGCCAGTCAGAGCGTCGCACCCACTGAAAACCAGATTTGTTCAGCAGGGTAGCAACCGCATTGAATCGCTCCGGATGGCGCGGCGCGAGGACCATGGCGAACTGCTGATCGGCCTCAAGCAGCCGCGGCCAGGCGTCCAAAAGCGCGGACTCTTCGCCCTCCAGCGTGCTACCCGCAACGATGAAGCGCACACCTCGAGAAAGCTCCTTCAACTTTAGCGCTGCCTCGGCCTCCTCGGCGGCGCGTACATCGAATTTGAGATTGCCGGCGACAGAGACACACTCGGGCGGGCAGCCAATGGCGATGAGCCGGTCGGCGTCGGTCTGGCTCTGAGCGAGGACTCGGTTTAGGCGACTTAAGAAAGGCCGCCATAGCGCGCCCAACAGCCGGTAGCGCGGCCAGGAACGGTCCGAGATGCGGGCATTCACGACAGCTACAGGGATCTTGCGGCGGAAACAGCCGATGAGCAGGTTGGGCCAGAACTCGGTTTCGGCGAGGATCAATAGCTTTGGCTTCAAGGCGCTCAGATAGGCCCGAACTGCCCAGGGCAAGTCGAGCGGGCAGTAAAAGACGCGGTCGCTTCCGAAGCGTTCCTGGGCCAGAGCTTGGCCGGTGCGGGTTGTGGTCGAGACGACGATGAAGTAATCCGGCAAAGCAGCGTCGAGCGTTTTGACCAGACGGCTGATGGCCAGCACCTCGCCAACGGAGACAGCGTGAACCCAAATAATAGGCCTGTCTGCCGCATAACCCCGAGGACGTTGGCCTTTGAATCGCCCGCCGCGGCCCGATCGCACCCATCCCAAACGTTCCAGCAACCCTTCGCGGTATTTTTGCGTGGTGGCCATTCGGAAGAGCCACCAGGGCGAGCCCACAACCAGTGCCACCAGAAGTGCCAGATTGTAGAAAAACAAAATCATGAGTGACGGAACGCGCCTTTCCGGAGTCCAATCTCAAATGATACAGTCGAGCACGATGAAGCTTCTGCGGGCGATTTCGCTCTTTTTGCTCTGGTTAGCTCTGCCGGCCCTGGCCAACGACCATACGCCGTCCCCGGTGCAGCCGGCCACGTCCTTTCCTGCGGTCGAGGTGCATGACGACGAAAAGGTGGCGATCGCCATCGAACCTTACGATACGCACGAGAAGGCAGCCATCTTCCGCGTCGATTATCTCAATCACGGCATCATGCCGGTGCGAATCATCGTTACCAACAACGGCGAGCGGCCCATCAGCCTGCGCGACGCGCGGATTCACTTCTACACTGCCGCCGGCGACAAGATTCCGGCTGCCGAACCGGAGGATGTGGAGCGGTTGATGACGCGCAAGGAGCGCGAGGGAGGCAAGATCCCGCTGCCGGCCCCGCTGCCCCCCATCAAGGTCAAGCCAAAGGCCGGCAACAAAGATATCGAGCAGGATTTCGACAATTTCGAGTACCAGGCCCTGGTGGTCGAGCCGCACACGACGCGCGCCGGCTTTCTCTTTTACGACGTCTCCGGCCTTGACCACCCGCTCCAGGGCGCGAGTCTACACCTGCGCATGCTGCGCGACGCCGACGGCAAAGAGCTCTTCTATTTCGAGATTCCTTTCGATAAGTATCTGAAATCGAAGTCCGGCCAGATGAATTGAGCCGTCTCTGGCACTTATTCGTAATAAGTTGCCGTAGTCGAATCCGTTTCCCAGATGGTCGCATCTTTTACCCGGACGCGGCCTTGGGTCATGGCGGCAAGTTGCTCGTTGGTCTGGTCGTAGAAGTATTTTGCGATATTCTCGGCTGATGGATTCAGCACGATGAACGGCTCCAAATCGTTGAGCATCCGGTGGTCGATGCGCTCGACGACTGGGCGCAGCACCTGCTTGAGCAGCTTGAAATCCAGCAGCAGGCCGGCATTGTCAAGCGCCTCCCCCGCCAAAGTGACACGGATCTTGTAGTTGTGGCCGTGCGGGTTTTCGCACTTGCCCTTGTAGTTGCGGAGGTAGTGTCCGGAGGAGAATTCTGCCTCCACTGTGACTTCATACATTGGGTTCAGCTCGATTCTGTGCGGGAAAGCACGCTTACTACGATTTTACGGCTTCGCCCGCTGAGGTGAATCGCCAAGCGGCAGAGGCGGTGCGAAACGCCCGCGGCCCAGGTCGTCCAGAATCTCAACCTGAAGAGGTTCGCAAGGCGGACCCTGGGCCAGGTAATCCTCCACGATCTGCGCCAGCGCAATTGGGGTCAACGATTCGCTGGTGTTCCTCAACTCCTCCAGCGTCCACCAGTGGAAGCGGTCCAGCACCTTGGCCTCGACGGTATCGGTGATGCGCGGCTCGAAGCGCGGTACGTGTACGGCGTACAACTGCTCGTGCTGGCAGAGACGCCTGTCGCCCCATTTGAAGGTGTGCTGCCGCAGCCAGAGCAGAGGACCCATCGCGAAATCTTCGAGGCCCAGCTCTTCCTTCAGCTCGCGGCGCAGTCCAGCTTCGGGCGATTCGCCTGGCTCCAAGCCTCCACCGGGAGTGATCCAAAAGGAGCCTCCACCTTCCGGAGGGTGAATGCTCATCAGAAGCACCTCCCGCTCCGGCGTTAGAAGAATGGCTCTTACGGCCTGCCGCTCAACGATCATGGTCCTCGCCTCCACTCAGATCAGTCGAAAGTCACAGGTTTTAGTCCAGTTGAACCTGTTTGCGGGTCTGCGCCGCGTAACGGCTGTCAGCCGCGCCGATTGCGCCGCCGCGCCTCTTCGCTGCGCCGATCCACCTGCTCAAAGAGATGGCTCATTACGCCGATCAGAGCCGACGCAAGCCCAGCCAACAGCAGAATCAGCGCGACTGTGCGCCAGAGAGATGCGTTGGCCGGAAGGCCGGGCTGAAAGCTCGAAGGCGTCATCGACAGTGCCGCTGAGAGCACGGCGAAGAGGAGCAGCGTGGCAGCCATGATGTAGAAGTTGCGGAACATGGGTAACCAACCTCAGGGGCTAAAGCTCAGTTGATTATGCGGCATATGCGGCACGACAAAACAGGCTACGGAAAACTCTGTTGAGGAACGGCCTTTTGAGACGCTAAGCGCCTCTTACGCGTTTCCAGTTTGGAAAAACTCTTCCACGTCCGTAATCGTTGCGGTCTTTCTGTAGGGCGGCAGGCTGGCGAGGAAGGTCTGCCCATATCTTTTTGTGCAAATACGTGGATCGAGAAGCACCAGGACGCCGCGGTCTTCGAGAGAGCGGATGAGACGGCCGAAGCCCTGCTTGAGAGTGAGCACTGCCGAGGGAACCTGGTAGTCGAAGAATGGCTTTCCGCCAACCTCTTCGATTGCCTTCATGCGCGCGGCAACGACTGGATCGCTGGGCACGGCAAAGGGAAGCCGGTCGATGATCACGCAGCTCAAGGCTTCGCCTTGCACATCGACACCTTGCCAGAAACTTGAAGTGCCGAAGAGGACAGCGTTGGGCGTCTCGCGGAACTGCTCCAGAAGCGCTTTGCGCGGAGCCGTGCCGTGCAGCAAAATAGGAAAATCCAGCACCGGCATCAGGCGCTCATATAAGTCGCGCATCTGGGCATAACTCGTGAAGAGGCAAAAGGCGCGGCCACGAGTTATCGTCAGCACGCGTTCAATACATCGAGCCGCGGCCTCTGGAAACTCCGGATCGCGCGGGTCGGGCATCTCCGGGGGAAGATAGAGCAGGGCCTGTTCGCCATAGCAGAAGTGCGAAGGCACCACTAACTCGCGCGCCTCGCTGAGGCCCAGGCGCTTGCGGATATGTTCAAAGCCCCCCTGCACGGTGAGCGTGGCCGAGGTCATCACGACAGTAGGAATCTGGTCGAAAACTAACTCGGAGAGTAACTCGGAGACATCGATGGGCGTGGCTTGCAGAAAAGTCGTCCGCGACGCACCGCGAGCAGCGGACCTTGGGAGAGATGTCGCGGCCGAGGAGATGCGCCGCTCCATCCAATAGACCATGTTGCTGGCGCTCGACTCGAGCAGAAACTCGAGCTCCGAACGCAGGCGGGTGACGCGCTTGCGAAGCCCCGGCGCCTCATCCACGCTATTCAATCCGTCTATCTCTGCCTCCATCCTCCGCAACGTAGCGCGCACAGCCATATATAAATCGCCCGAGGTCTCAAGAAACTCCTCTCGCTCGGTGAAGGGCTGGCGGCCATCGCCGGCCATGGGCAGTCCGGCAAAAAACATCCGCGCCCGTTCGCGAAGTTGCTGCGTAACAGCAGGCAGAGCGTCCGCGCCCTCCTTGCCTCGCAGCAGCACATCGGTATCGCGCGCCAGCTCTTCAAAGCGGATGTTACTCACCGAGAGACCAAAGTAACTCGAAGCTACCTCTTCCAACTCATGCGCCTCGTCGAAGATCACTGCCGCGGCCTCAGGAAGGATTCCCGCATCGGGCGCTCCGGCTGCCTCGCGCTTTACGGAAAGGTCGGCGAAAAACAGATGATGATTGACGATAATGATGTCCGACTCGAGAGCCTTACGCCGCATCTCGGTGATGAAGCAGCGGCGATAATCCGGACAAGTCGTGCCAAGGCAAGCCTCGGAGCGCGCGTCGAGCTTTTGCCAGAGCGCGCTCGATTCAGGCAGGCCGGCGATCTCGGAGCGGTCGCCGGTTTCGGTGGTCTGCTCCCACTCGGCGATCTGGCGATACTGATCGATCTCTTCAAGGCCCGAGAGAATGGGCTGGCTGCGCAGCGCGACCAGCTTATGGCGGCAGAGATAATTGGCGCGGCCTTTCATGTAGCAGACATGCAGGTTGCCTACCAGCGTTTCGAGGAAGGGTACGTCGCGGAAGTAGAGCTGATCCTGCAGAGCTTTGGTGCCGGTGGAGACGATGACGCGCTGGCCAGTGCGCAGTGCAGGCAACAGATAGGCGAGGGTTTTGCCGGTGCCTGTGCCTGCCTCGACGATTAGGTGGCGGCGTTCTGCCAGGGCGCGCTCGACGGCTTTGGCCATTTCGAGCTGGCCGGGACGGTACTCATAAGGCAATGGTGAACGCGCCAGGATGCCGCCGGGCGCGAAGAACTCGTGCAGCGTGGGCAGAGCGCGGGTTGGGTTGTTGGTGGCGGGCATCGGGACCGGGCGCTCTACTCATCATAGTGTCGCTGCCGTCAGAGAAGCAGGTGCCGGTCTGCTTCCGACGCGAAGTTGGATTGCTGCTAGCCCGCCGCATTCTCCGCCGTCGTTGGGTCGATGATCCTGCGCACCTCGGCGACGCTGTTGGCAGGGAAGCCGCCCAACTTTGCGTGCTCACGCACCATCTGCTCGTTTGGCGCGATGTAGACGCAGTAGATCTTGTTGTCAGTGACATAGCTCTGTAGCCACTGGATCTGCGGCCCCAGATTCCGCAGGACGCTACAGGATTTTTCAGAGGCAGCCTGCAATTGTTGAACCGACATAGAGCCGGCGCCGGGAATCTCACGCTCGATCACGAATTTTGGCATTGAAAAGACCTCCTTCTGACGGGGAACGGCATTAGTTTATACAGACTTGGACCGCATTGTGAATAGGAATCTCTAGCCTCTTGCAGCGCCTCCGTGTTGCCGCTGATTCTCGGTTTTAGCGCGGTCATGCCCGCCATTCATCCATTGGCCGATCATCGCGGCTTGGTCCAGGCCCGCCCAGCCTTGAGGATTCGCCGCCCGCTTTGCGAGCTTCTTTCGAAGCTGAAAGGACCTCTTCGCGACGACTGCTTTTTCCGTCGCCGCGTTGTAAGGATTGACTGGGCTGGGATGGTTGGAAGCGCCGTCGACACGCATTTTCTTCCCCCCCGAAAGAGGCAGAAAGCAAGCGACAGGCCGAGATATTGCCAGAAACGTCAGAAAGATCTCATACGCAAGGCAGTCGGGAGTTGTGATGGACGATTAGCTTCCAGTGGGGGTCAGTTTGGCGGACGAATCCAAAGCATCAGCCGCACTCCGGATCGTTTCCGGCCGCGATCGAGTGGTATTCGTCCTCACTTTGATTCTCGCCGTCCCGCAGATCAAGCCACCGGCCTATCAAGAGAGATTCATCAGGGGTTGCCGCGCTCCCGATCTCCGCCGCGCTTTTCAGCAGCTTCTTGAGGGTTTTGGCGGCTCTTTGCGTTGCCGCTGCTCTCTCGGCCTGCGCAGCGGAGTAAATGTCAGATGCGATGATCGCCATGGAGTTACCGTGAATGTGCACCGTTCCCTCCTGCGGTGCGCAAGGGCAATTCTTCTGCCGGAATCGAACCGAGAAAATGAGAAACACCTCAATTCAGAGAGGACTCAAACCGCAAATTCTGGATTCACTAAGCTGAGTGGACTAAGCTGGAATTGAGCATGGCGTCGTTGAGCCCCGGCAAGGTTGCGATTCGCATGGCGCGAGTCGCAGTCAGGACTGATGTAGGAAGCTCTCCTCATTGCGAACAGGGACTGGAGACATTTTTGGCGAAGTATCGTAAATCGGTAGCGCAACGAGAGTCTGGCGCTGCGGCGTTGCCGTTGGTGGCCATCGTGGGCCGGCCCAACGTAGGCAAATCCACACTCTTCAACCGGCTCACGAAGAGCCGTCGATCGATTGTCGGCGATGAGCCTGGAATTACCCGCGACCGCATCTACGGCGAGTACGAATGGGCCGGACGCGAGTTCCGCGTGGTGGATACGGGAGGCATTGTGCCGGACGACCCCGAGCTCATCCCCACCGAGATCTACAACCAGGCCAAGGTGGCTCTGGGAGAGGCCGATGCGCTGGTGCTGGTGGTGGATGCGCGCACGGAACTGGCTAGCCCAGACTACGATTTGGTTCGACTGCTGATTCGCGGTGGCAAGCCTGTCTTCCTGGCAGTGAACAAAGTTGAGGGCGAGGCCATGACTCTTGCGGCTGAGAACTTTCGCCAGTTGGGGATTCGCAACGTATATCCCATCAGCTCCGAGCATGGGCTGGGGATCGGCGACTTGCTGGAGGCGATCTCCGAAGCGATTCCGGCACCAGCCGATGCTGTGCTGACCGAGGAACAAGTGCTTGCCCAAGAAGCCACTCATGTTGAGGAAGACGCCGAAGCCGAAGAAGCTGAAATCTATGAGGGGGGCCCAGTCGCGCCCGAATCGGGAGACGAGTTGGTTGGTCCGCTGCACCGGACGCATGGCGAGTTTGAGCCGCACGAGACTTCAATTGCAATCATCGGGCGGCCGAATGTGGGCAAATCCACGCTGCTGAATGCTCTGACAGGTACAAGCCGGGCAATTGTTTCGCCCATTGCCGGTACCACGCGCGACGCGGTCGATGAAGTGGTGGTGTTTGAGGGGCGCCAGTTGCGGTTTGTCGATACGGCAGGCATCCGGCGCAAGGGCAAGACGCACCTGATGGCCGAGAAGATGAGCGTGGTCATGGCGCGGCGGCATCTGGAGGCCGCTGACGTGGCGCTGCTGGTGATCGATGCGGTCGATGGCGTGACGGCGGCTGACGCAACCATCGGCGGCTATGCCCACGAGAGCGGGCGCAGCGTAATCATTGTGGTGAACAAGTGGGATGCGGTGACAACGGGGCGCACAGACGGCAAGCCGCCGGCCGACCGCGAGATCTTTGAGAAGCAACTGCGCTCTGTGCTCAAGTACCTGAGCTATGCGCCGGTGATTTTTCTCTCGGCGCTCGAAGGGACGGGCCGCGAAGCGAAGAAGATGCTGCGCGTGCTGCACGAAGTGGTGGCTGTGGCGGCCGAGCGGCGCAAGCGCGTCTCGACCGGGCAGATGAATCGCTTTCTCGACAAGATCGATTTTCAGCGCGCGCCGGTGCCGATGGCCAAGCGGGTTCGCATCTTTTATATGACGCAGGCCGCGGTGGCTCCGCCGACCTTTGTGCTTTTCACCGACCGTGAGATCAAGCTGCACTTCTCATTCGAACGGTTCCTTGAAAACGAGATCCGCGCGGCTTTTGGATTTCAGGGAACGCCGATCTGGTTCAAGGTGAAGGCGCGGAACGAAAAGAAGGACGAGTAGATCAGCGAAGACGAAATGATATTTACCACTTAATTAACTGCAAGGTTTTGAAAATATAGATAGGGGGGGAGGGGTACCCGAGAAACAGGGAGCGGGGGTTAGGGATTAGTAAAAGCTCGCTCCTTTGGTAAATCTTCATCCCTTTATTGTGCGGCAAGGCGCGATAATTCTCTGCAATGCGCCGGGTTTCAGCCCGCGCTCAAGGCGGCAGCTTCCGCCTTACCGGATTGGGTTACGGACTCGCTGACGGCCCAGCCGGCAATAAGCAGGCTGGGCGCAACCATGGGTGCGGCATCGCCGAGATTGGCGAGTGTGGTGAGCTGAACCTGCTGGCCGGGCTGGGCTGCGTGAGAGATGAGGGCGCAGGGGAACCCGCCGGGCAGGCCCTCGTCGAGCCACTGCTGTTTGAGGGCGCGCAAGTCGCGGCCAGGCATGTAGATGACGCGGGTTGCATCTTCGATTTCAGATTGGCGCTGCGATGCGGGGCTCTCGGGTTGCGATTGCGCTCGATGATTGGTTGAGAAGATCACGTTCGACGCGGCGTTGCGGCTGGTGAGCGAGCAGCCAACTGCGGCGGCGGCGGCAAACGCGGCTGAGATGCCGGGGACGACCTCGAATGGAATGCTGGCGTCGGCTAGTGCGGCGATTTCTTCTGCAGCGCGGCCGAAGATCAACGGGTCACCGCTTTTGAGGCGAACTACACTTTGCTGCGCCCGCGCGTGTTCGATCAGGAGATCGTTGATCTGGTCCTGCGTGATGCTCTTTGCGCCGCAACGCTTGCCTACGTTGAGGATCTTGGCTGTAGGCTGCGCGAGCGCGAGAATCGTCTGCGGAACAAGGTCATCGTGAAGGATCACATCGGCCGATTGGACCAGGCGCAAGGCCTTGACGGTGAGTAGGTCGGGATCTCCGGGACCGGCTCCGACGAGATACACCTTGCCGTGCTCTTCGCAGGTCTGCTGATTGAGCGGCGCTAGCGCCATCTGGCGCGAGGGGCAGGTTGCCGAGTCGCAGAGCGGTCGGTGCGCGAGCTCGTGCAGCAGCAGCCTGCGTGCTTCGCCGCGCGGATGAGTGTCGAGTACTTCGCGACGTAACTGGCCGAGATTGTCGAGCCACGGGCCCAAGTCTTTGGGCAGTTGCTCGTCGATCTCGCGGCGCAAGCGCTGTGCGACGGCGGGACTTTCTCCTGCGGTCGAGATCGCGATTTGCAGCGCGCCACGGCTGATCACCGAGCCGAAATAGAAGTCGCAGTGGGGCGGGTCGTCTACGCTGTTGGCGAGAATGCCGCGCTCGAAAGCTTCCTTGTAGACCTGTGCATTGACCTCTTCGGAGTCGGTGGCGGCGACGACTACGAAGTTGCCATCGAGATCGCCGATTTCAAAGGGCCGTTGAATCCACTTGAGCTTGCCTTCGCTGGCGAATTGCCTGATCTCGGATGTTACATTGGGCGCGACAACGCGCAGCCACAAACCGGTCTTAAGCAGACTGGTGATCTTTTCCAGAGCCACAGCGCCGCCGCCGACTACCAGTCCGCGGCGGCCGTCGAGTTTGAGAAAGATGGGCAGCAGGCTCATAGGCTGATTCTCACTCCGCAACGCTGTGCGGCACTGGAGCAGTCGGCAAGTCGCGCTCGACGGGCGCCAGAATCTCACCGGCCAGGTCAGCGCGCAGTTCGTCGCTCGAGTGGCGGCCGAACCAGGCGCGCAGATTCTCCGCGGGCTGGCGATCGGCGAGATAGTGGCGGAGGAGCCGCTCGATCGACTCCGGCACCAGTGTCGCGGGACAGCGATATCCGACTGGCCGCGCAATGGCGGCGTGCCGGCCCACTGCTCCGCCGAGGCAGAAATAATAGGCATCGATCAGCTTGCCCTCGTGCTTGATCTTCTTGCCTTCGATGCCGATGTCGGCGATCCAGTGCTGGCCGCAGCTATTGGGGCAGCCCGTCACATGCAGACGGAGCTGCTGATCGAAGCCGGGTAGTCGCTCTTCGAGTTCATCGACGATCCAACGGGCGAAGCCTTTGGTCTCAGTGATGGCCAGTTTGCAAAACTCGGTGCCAGTGCAGGCAACGGCTCCGCGCCAGAAGGACGAGCCCTCGACATACAAGCCGAGTTTGCCGAGTTCCTGTGAGAGTTCTACTGCTTTCTGATTTGGGATGTCGATTAAGATCAAGTTCTGCGAGACGGTGGTACGCAGGGCTCCGCTGCCAAAGCGCTCGCTCAACTCGGCGGCGGCTTCGAGCTGCTCGCCGGACAGGCGGCCGCGCAACACCGATGCGCCAACATAACTCAGCCCCGGCGTTCGCTGGGGATGAATGCCGGTATGGTCGCGGTAGATGTCTTCGGGAATCACTTCAGGCGCGGCCGGGAGCAGCTTGAAGTCGAGACGCGATTGCAGATCGGCGAGAAAGCTCTCCGTGGTCCAGCCTTCCTTGAGAAAGAGATATTTGAGGCGAGCCTCATTGCGGTTTTCGCGCAGGCCCTGCTGTTCGCGAAAGATCTCGGCGACCGCGCGAACCACACGCACCACCTGATCGGGACGGACGAAGGCATCGAGGCGAACAGCCAGATGCGGCTCCTTGGAGAGGCCACCGCCGACGCGCAGCGAGTAGCCGATCTGGCCATTGTGCTCGGTCGCAGTGAGACCGACATCGTTGATCTCAGGATGCGAGCACCACGACGGGCATCCAGTCACCGAGATCTTGAATTTGCGCGGTAAGTTATAAAACTCGGAGTTACCCTTGAGCAACGCCGAAATCTCGTCTGCAAGCGGAGAGGCATCGACTAACTCATCGGCGGCGACGCCGGCCAGCGGACAGCCGGTGACATTGCGCACAACATCTCCGCACGCTCCTTTTGGGGAGAGGCCGGCGGCGTCGAGGGCATCGACAACCTCGGGCAGCGATTCGATGGTGAGCCAGTGAAGCTGAATGGCCTGTCGGACGGTGATGTCCGCGAGATTGCGAGCGTATTTGCGCGCCAGCCCGCCGATGACGCGAAGCTGCGAAGCGGAGACGATGCCATTGGGAATGCCGATGCGTAGCATGAAGTAGTCCGACGCGATGCCTTCGCCGCCTTTGCCGCCGGTAGCGCCGACGCCATCGCCCTGGGTGTAGACGCCCCACCACTTGAAGTAGAAGTTAGCCCACTCGGGCAGCACACTCGAGCGGCCCTGGCGCGCAAACGAGCGCACCTCATCGAAGGCCTCCCATGGGTTCTTCTCAAGTTTCAGGCGCTCGGACTTCTGGGCCTTTGTCTCTTTTGCTTGAACAGCTTCAGTCATTTTTCCTCTGCGCTAGAACCGGTTGCTTAACCCCATCAAGGCGGTCGAAAACCATCCCTCAGGGGCTAAAGCCCACAATTTTATTGCCTCTTTTGCGGCACGGCTAAAGCCGTGCCCTTTCAAAACCCATGATGCAACCAGTTCTACAAATAGAAATCCCGCGGCAGCTAATGCTGAATCGCGGGCATTTTGGGGGAACCTTGGATTTCGATCTGAAGTTCAGTCCCAAGTCACCTGGCCGCGCGAGGCAACAACCAGCAGCGACAACAGAGGCGACCATTCATAAGTGGATACTAGGTGGGGCGCAAGCGAAAGTCAAGTTGCGCTGGCGCAATCTCTTGCGCTTCAACTTACCCTATGCTACCTTCAAATTGTGATGGTTGCATTTAGCCAAACCCGGACCTGTTGTTGCGCCTCCCCGGCGCACCTGGCCTGTTGTTGTCCGCGCTAGATTCCGCGACCCCTTACTATCGGCAATTCGCTTGATAGACAGCCTCCCCTCAGCAGAAGACTCTCATCGCAAGAACACCCTCTGGAGCTTTTGAATTTGATTCCCTCTCAGCACATTCCCGCTTTCTTTGCGCGCTTGTCCTCCAGACGCTTGATCAGAATTGCGCGGCGCGTTCTGTCGTTGTTGCCGCCGACCCCGCGAGATTCTTCCTCTTCCAAGAGCCCGTGGCGAAAATTGAGAATGGCGAAAAATCGTCCCTCGGGGGCTAAAGCCCACGTCCATTCTGAGCCACTTGCGGCACGACTGAAGTCGTGCCCTTTCAAAACCGGACTTTCAACACGGGCTACTAAGGCATTGATCACAACCAAACTTTCAGGAATCCAGTCACGCGCCCTCCCAAAATTCAAAGGGGAATCCAAAATGCTACGAGCTCTTGATACTCTTATGCCCGGTTCTCTGCGTCGGTTGCCGCTATCCATCCCTGCTGTTTTTCTGTTTGCTCTAGCGGTCGTCCTGCCCCTCGCGGCGCAAGACGACATCACAACCCAAAATGCGACGTCCGGGTTCAATGGAGCGTTTATCACTGGGCCGGCCTCGAATCCGTTGAGCTTTCTGAACGGCGCGGCCTGGCGCACCACCGGCAACCCGGCGCCTTATGACTTTCACGACTTTGCCCCGGCGACTTATCTTGACGCAAAGCTGCCCAATTGGATCGACGTGCAGGCCGAGGAGCGGTTCCGGTACGAGGCGTACGACAATTCAAGCTTCAAAGCGAAGGTCGATGACTCCTACCTGTTGAACCGCTTCCGGCTCCAGGTGGATCTGCATTCGCCCAGTTGGCTGCGGGTTACGGCGCAGGTGCAGGACGCCCGTTCGGGCTTCCAAAATCCGCCGATCGGGCCGCCAAACACGGTTCGCTGGGATTTCAAACTGGCTTATGCGGAGATCGGCGCGCCCGAGAAGCACTGGTTGAGCTTGCGCGTTGGCCGGCAGCTCATCAACTACAACAACACCATTATCGCCAACTCTGAGTGGCGCAACCAGGGCCGCTCCTACGATGCGGCGGTGTTAAACCTGAACGCGAAGCGCGAGCACTTGGGGCTGTTTGCCGCCTCGGCTGTGGTGCCGCAGGCCTATGGCGTGAGCCCGCACCAGGAAGGCAACAACATCTACGGAGCCTACGGCCGAATCGATGATTTTCTCGTTCCTCACTCGAACCTTGAGCCGTTCTTCCTGTGGCGCGTTCAGCCGGCAGCGGTCGTGGAACCCGCCAAAGGCAAGACCACCGGCAAGCAAGACGAGAAGGCTTTTGGTGTGCGCCTCAAGGCGCGGGCCCACACGGCGTTCGATTATGGGGGCGAAGTGATCCTCGAGACCGGCAAGGTGGGATCGCAGCCGCTTCGAGCCTCGGCAGCGCAGGCGGGCGCGGCTTATCAGTTCCTCGATGCGATGGCCAAGCCGCGCGTCTTTGCCCAGTACGACTACGCCACGGGCAACAGCAATCCAGCGCAGAACAGATCGCACACCACCTTCGACACCATCTACCCGACGGCCCACGATCGCTTTGGCATCATCGACCTCTTCGGCTGGCAGAACATTGAGTCGGTGCGCGCGGGCGCAACCGTTGAGCCCCACCGGCGGCTCACCGTCACGGCGCAGGGGCTGGATATCTGGGCGGCCGATGCGCTGGACTCGATCTACAACACCTCGGGCGGCGCGATCGTGAACAACAAGACCGATCACGGCCGCCATGTGGGCGCGGAAATCGATGGCTACTCCTGGTATGAACTCAATAAGCACTTCAACCTGGGCGCTGGGATTGGCTACTTCGGTGCGGGGGAGTTCCTGACGAATGTGACCACCAGCCACTCTTACACGACCTACTACTTTGCGCTGAACTTCAAAGACAACGGAAGGAAGTAGCGAATGCGTTACTGGAACTCCGGGAAGAGGCTGGTGTGATGGACCATCGCGCAGGTCAACGCATGAATCGAATTGCGACGGTGGCGAAGCGGCTAATGCTCAGATCTCAAACCTGCATTCGCGGGTTCGAATCCCGCCTGGCACTCCAACTTTTTGAATCGGCGGTTGTTTCAAACACATCTTCATGCGAGGCCAGCTTGGATTGCTAGAATCCAGGTGTATTGATACCATGAGAGAGCACATGGTTCGCGCCTCCCAAAACCGTTCCTGTTGTCGCCTGTCGAAGATTTTCGACGGGTGTAGTCGCTAGTCTCTGATTCCCCATTTGCAATTGATCAGAAGACGCACCCGAGTTGAATCGCCGGTGTGCGAAAGATGCATCAGCCTTCAGCGCAATCCAAACACTGAACGAGGTCATACATGCCGGTCATCGAAGGTGAAAGATCTTCGGATTCGTCTCCAAGGGACTCATCGGCTCCGCCGCGATTGAGCCATCTCCGTCTGCTTGAGGCGGAGAGCATTCACATCCTGCGCGAAGTGGCCTCGGAGTTCGAGAGGCCGGTGATGCTCTACTCCATCGGCAAGGACTCGTCGGTGATGCTGCGGCTGGCGCAGAAGGCATTTTACCCGGCGCCGATTCCCTTTCCGCTGCTGCATGTCGATACGGGCTTCAAGTTTCGGGAGATGCTTACCTTCCGCGACGAGACCGCGCGCAGTGTTGGCGCGGAGTTGCTTGTGTGGCGCAATGAGGCTGCAATTGCGGCGGGAACGAATCCAATTGTGCTCGACACCAAGCGCTGCTGCGGTCTGCTGAAGACGCAGGCGCTGCTCGATGCGCTACGCCACTATAACTTTGACGCGGCCTTTGGCGGCGCTCGGCGCGATGAAGAGAAATCCCGCGCCAAGGAGCGCATCTACTCCTTCCGCGACTCGGCCGGACAGTGGGACCCGAAGAATCAGCGGCCTGAGTTGTGGAATCTTTACAACGCGCGCGTTCATCCGGGCGAGAGCATTCGCGTCTTTCCCCTCTCGAACTGGACGGAGATGGATGTCTGGCAGTACATCCACGAAGAGAAGATTCCTGTCGTCGATCTCTATTTTGCCAAAGAGCGGCCTATGTACGTAAGGGGCGATGCATTGCTTCCCGTCGAGCAGAGTTTTGTCGCAAGGCTCGGCGAGCAGCCCCAGATGGTCAAGTCGCGATTGCGTTCGCTGGGATGCAGCCCATGCACGGGAGCCATTCGCTCGGATGCGGACACGATACCGGCAATTATCGCGGAGCTAATCTCGTTCCGCGTTTCGGAGCGCGCCAATCGCGTGATCGACCACGACCAGGAAGGGTCGATGGAGATCAAGAAGAGGGAAGGCTACTTCTAAATGGCGACTCTCACCGCACAACCATTTTCATTGGGCGATTTTTTAGCTCAGGAGCGCGAGAAGGATCTGCTGCGCTTCTCCACTGCAGGCAGTGTGGACGACGGGAAGTCTACGCTCATCGGCCGCCTGCTCTATGACACGCAGTCGGTCTACGACGATCAGGTGCGCTCGATCGAGGGCAAGGGAACCACGACTCCTGGCCAGATCGACTTTGCTCTGCTCACCGACGGCTTAAGGGCCGAGCGCGAACAGGGCATCACCATCGATGTTGCTTATCGCTACTTCGCAACGCCGCGGCGCAAATTCATCATCGCGGACACGCCCGGCCATGAGCAGTACACACGCAACATGGCCACAGGCGCATCGACCGCCGATGCAGCCGTGGTGCTGATCGACGCAAGCAAGGGAGTTCTGATCCAGTCACGCCGTCACGCGTACATTGCATCGCTCTTGCGCGTGCAGCATGTGATCGTCGCGGTCAACAAGATGGACCTCATTGGTTATGATGAGTCGGCCTTCCGTGCAATCGAAGCGGATTTTACCGCTGTTCTCGACCAAATCGCCGAAGATACAGGCAGCCCTTTCGAAGCGATCTTTGTGCCGGTCAGTGCGCTTGCCGGGGACAACATCGTTCATCGGTCCAAGTCGATGGCATGGTACGACGGACCATCGCTGCTCGAGTTGCTTGAGTCGTTGCCTTCGTCGCTCGACACGCGATCGGCGCCCATGCACTCCACGGATAAAGACCGGTCCGCGGGGGCCCCGCCCTTCCGTTTTCCTGTGCAGCGAGTGCTTCGCCCCGATCACAGCTTTCGTGGATTTGCCGGCCAGATTGCCTCAGGTACCGTCGCGCCCGGTGACAAGATCACCGTGCTTCCCTCGGGCGGAAGCGCGGAGGTTGCGCGCATCGTGACCTTCGACGGAGAGTTGGCCGAGGCCTATGCGCCGCTCTCGGTGACGCTGGTGCTTGATCGCGAGCTCGACATCAGCCGCGGCGATCTGATCGTCTCCACGCAGGCGCCGGCCAATGTCGCCAGGCGCCTTAAGGCCGCGCTCGTCTGGATGGACTCTCAGCCGCTCCAGCGCAATCGCCGCTATTTACTCAAGCACACCAGCCAGACGGTGCCTGCGTTCGTCTCTGCAATCGAACACCGCACCAACATCGCCACCCTCGCGCATGAGGCTGCCGGCACGCTGGAGATGAACGCTATCGGCGTCGTGATCATCGATCTGCTGCGGCCGATCGCTCTGGATGTCTACGGAGAAAACCGCTCGACCGGCGCATTCATTCTGATTGACGCCGAGACCAACAGCACCGTTGCGGCCGGCATGATTCGAGCGGCCTCAGGCGCGCTTGCGACAACATCGGGTCCGGTAACTGCGGAAGAGAGAGCGGCGCGCTGGGGCCATCGCGGTGGCGTTCTCGAATTGGCGGGGCCAGTTGAGTTGATCGATCTCATCGAGCGGTCGCTTTTTGTGCGGGGGGCGATCACGGCGCGCATTGACGCCGACTCAGCGGCCTTTGCAATCCATCGCGGCATGGTTGAAGTTCTTGTCGGCTCGAGGGTGCTCTCCGGCATGATCGCGTTGGTTGTCGATTTGACTGGCGGCGAGACATTCACTGCGCGGGCCGAAGGCGAAGAGATCACGCTCGACGCAACCGACGCTACGCAGGCCATTACAGCCGTGCATGAACTACTGGGACGAAGCGGGATTCTCGTGTCGGCCGGAAATGCGGACTGGGTGATTTAAGCCCCTGCTGTTTTGACCGCCGTTTTGAAAAGGCAGGACTTTAGTCGTGCCGTAAGGCAGCGAAAAAGACGTTGGGCTTTAGCCCCTGAGAGAATGCTGGATTCGCAAAATGAACTCACGCGGCGGCTTGAAAGCCGTCGACGAAACAGGAAGTGAAATGAGTACATCAGAGATTCAAACCGAGGTTCATGCAAAGCTCGACGAATTGCGTGCCACACTTGCTCGCGAAGTGACCGGCAAGCAGGATGTGTGCCTGACGTGCAGCTTTCAGGCCGAGGATGTGCTTCTTGCCAAGATCGCAATCGGGTTCAATCCGGAAATCCCAATTCTCTTTCTCGATACTGGATACCACTTTGCCGAGACCTATGCCTATCGCGATCGCCTGGTGCGTGAGTGGCAACTCAACCTGATCAATCTGCTGCCGGAAAAGACCGTCGCTGAGCAGGAGGCCGAGTTCGGGATTCTTTATCAATCCGCACCTGACCAGTGCTGCAAGTTGCGCAAAGTTGAGCCGCTTTTCAAAGCTGTCGCCGGATACCGCGTGTGGATTACGGGCCTGCGGCGCGAGCAGGCAAAAAGCCGGACGGAACTTGAAGAGTCAGCGCTTTTCGCGCTTCCCAGCGGCAAGCAGGTGCTAAAGCTGGCTCCTCTCGCGGCATGGACGACGCGCGATGTCTGGTACGCCTGCGCAGAGCTCTCGATTCCGTTGCTGCCGCTCTATGAGCGCGGCTACTCCTCCATCGGTTGCGAACCCTGTACGACGCTTCCACTCGATCCGAACGATCCGCGGTCGGGACGCTGGGCTGGCCGCAAAGTTGAGTGCGGAATACATATTGAAGCGGCGCCTGCGAGATAAGACGGGCAGGCAAGAACATCAGGAGATTCGATGCAATACTTCATTGGATTCGTAATCGCTCTTTTTATTGCGCTGACTGGAGTCGGTGCTGGCACTGTCACGGTACCAGTCTTGGTATTGTTTCTCGGGGTTCCCGCGGTGGAAGCCGTCGGAATCGGACTGATGTTTTCGACAGCGGTTAAATTGATTCTCATTCCCGCGCAGATCCTGCGCGGGAATGTTGTCTGGCGGACGCTGGGATTCATGTTGCTGGGCGGCGTGCCGGGGGTGATCGTAGGTTCGCTCTTCCTGAAACATCTGGTGAATGCCGGATCTCAGAATCTGCTGAATTCGCTGCTCGGAGCAATCCTGGTCACGACTGCCGGTTGGCAGATTGTTTATTTCTTTCGCCCCAAGAAACAAAGCGAAGGCCAGCGGGATCGCAGCCCCTGGCTTGCATGGCTGATGCTCCCGGTCGGCGCCGAGGTCGGTTTCTCGTCCGCTGGTGCGGGCGCCCTGGGCAGTACTGCGCTGCTCGGGCTGACTCCGCTACTGCCCGCACAGGTCGTCGGCACAGATATTGCTTTTGGATTCTTTGTCTCGCTGATTGGCAGCGGCGCGCATTGGTTCTCGCACTCGTCGAACCCCGGCTTGTTGCTGCAACTGGTTGCCGGGGGCGCTGTCGGAGCGATTGGCGGCACGATTCTCAGCACGCGCATTCCGCGGCGGCCGCTGAAGTTTGCGCTTCTGGTCTGGCTGCTGATTCTCGGCATTCAGTTTCTATTGAACAGCTACCACGTCCGGACCGCGCAGCACAAGGCGACCGAGAGCACCCTGCAAGCCGCTCATCGAAGCTAAGGCATATTACCGATCCCTGATTCGGGATCTTCCGATTCGAGCGTGACCCCGCAGCTCCAGCTACCTCGCGGTTGGCTCGGCTGGATTCGCATCCTTCTCGTTGAGTCGGGTGATGTGGACGCTGGCCTGCGTTTCCGGTACCGAACCGTCGTTGACCTGCACCTCGGTGGGCTCGCCCTGAATAAGAATGCGCACAGTCGCGTCCGAGCGGGCGGGAATGCGTGCGCGCTGAGTGACGGAGCGCGCCTCAGAGCCTGAGCCAGAACGGACGATCACCGGAACTTGTGCGGTGGCATAGCCCGTATTGGCGATTTTGACGGCGACCAGCCAATTATCCGCCGAGGCAGTGGCAGGAAATACACCCTGGATGCTCAGGTCGGGCAGTCCCTTGTCGGCATCGACCCAGTCGGCAAAGAACCAGGAAAGATCGGGGTGGGCCTCGGAGTCTTCGAGCAGCTTCTCGAGAGCTTTGGGAGTGGCAGGATCGTAACTCTTAAGCGCGGCGGAGAGAGCCTGGTCGCCGACGAGGTCGCGTAGCATCCAGAGAACATACGCAGCCTTGGTGCGGTAGTAGACGGGCGAAATGGCCTGGGACAGAGGCTGGCCGGTACTCTCGCCGGGACTGGCCGGCTCGACCAGCGCCAGGGCGGTTCGGCCTGTCTCGAGGGTGGTCAAAGCCTGGTCGCGTCCGCTCTGTCTCTCGACCCACAATGTGCCCAAAAACGTTGCCGTTCCCTCATTGAGCCAGGCTGGCGGAGGCGGTAAGCCTGGCGAGGTAAGCCAGGCGTGGGTGAGGGCATGCACCAGAACGCCGCTCAATGTGCCCGGAACTGCCTTCGCACCGGGTTCGCGCAGTGGAGCGGCAAGCATGGAGCCGGTCTCGAAGGGTGCATCGCCGGGATCGGGCAGGTCAAATAGAGTGAGCAGCGAGTGGGGCTGCGGGCCTAGCCAGTTCTCAAGGAGAGGCTTCACTGTGGCGGCTGCTTCGGTCCAGAAACCGACGGAGATGTCGTCGTCTGGGATGGTCCATGCAGCAAGGGCTGGACCAAGGTGCGGAGTTCGGATTGCCACAAAAAGGCTAGGGACCTCGAAACTGAGGATCGTGCTCTGAGAGTCTGCCGTTGCTACGCCGTTGACCTCCTGGCCTTGGTCCAGAGTGCCGGATGGCTCGGTGACCGCCAGCGAGACCAGGTGGCCGTTGACCAGGGCGACGGTAGGAGCTTGTCCGTGGGGGAATTCGACGGTCAGGCGCAGGCGGAAGCGGGCGCCAGCAAGCCGGAGCTTGTGTTCGCCAATCTCGTCGAAGAGGCGCGCGCCATCGCCCAGGACGACGGGAACGCTCGAAACCGGGTACCAGACGACGTCGCCAAAGCCGCGCAGGCCGGTGAAGGGTAGGCTGATCTGGTCCCAGTCGGAATGGAAGGCCACATCGGCTGGTGCGCCGACGGCGAGCAGGCGCTCGGCGGAGAGATCGATCTTGCCTGAGTAAGTCGTATCGAGTTGGAGGCTCTGGCCGGGGGCAAGCGGCGTGGAAAGCCGAACTGCTGCCTCATTCAACTGGCCGGTGTGATCGGCGTCGGAGTTGAGCTTGGCCACCGCAAACGCTGCGTCTTTGCCTTCAAGGCGGATGCGTTCCCAGTTGAGCGAAGAGGAGATTTGCAGCGGGATGTGAGTCAGCGGGGACTTGCTGTCGTTGCGCACGGTGAGCTGTGCGCGGACGGCGATCTGCTGGCTGGCCGGGGTCAGATGGACGTCGAGATCGAAGGCGGCAAAGGTTATGGCTTGGCGTTCGGCGTCATCTACGGTAGGTTCGGCGGTGGTCTGGATGGCAGATTGGGCATCGAGACCGGGGGAGTGGCTGACGGTCTGGCCGTTTTCGTCGATGGAGCGGGAGAAGATGACCTTCCCATGGTGGGGTTCATCCGGCGGGGTGGCTTGCGTGCCCGGTGGTTGAGGCGGGGATGACGATTGCGCCGCAAAGCCAAAAGTCGCTACACAGATTGAGGCCACGGCAACTACAAGTATCCGTGGAAGATCCAGCTTCATGAGCCCAGGCCTTTCTGTTTCTTTGTCTTAGACGCAGCGGCGGGGGCTGTGGGGGAGGCGGCGGCTTGACGGGCCGCATTGCGGCGCTGGCGGAAGGCCTCATAGAGGACGACGGCTCCTGCGGTGGAGACGTTGAGGGAACTGACGCCGCCGGCCATCGGAATGCGCAGCAGGTGGTCGCAGGTGCGGCGGACGAGATCGTGCAGGCCCGCGCCTTCGCGGCCGAGGACGAGGACGCAGTCGCCGGTGAGGTCGAACTGGTCGTAGTCGACTATGCCGCGCTCAGCCGGATTCGCATCCAGTCCGATGATCCAGAGGTTGCGGCGCTTGAGTTCCTCGAGGGCGCGGACGAGGTTGACGACGCGGGCAATGCGGAGATGCTCGGCGGCGCCGGCGCTGGCTTTGACGGCCACCGGACTCAGAGGCGCCGACCGGCGCTCGGTGAGCACCACGCCGTCAACACCGGCTCCATCAGCCACGCGCAGAAGAGCGCCAAGGTTTTGCGGGTCTTCGACGCCGTCGAGGGCCAAAAGCAGGCGGGCTGTTCCAGACCCAACCGGCTCGAAGAGATCCTCGATCGTGAGGAACTCTTGAGGACGGACCAGCGCCACGATGCCCTGGTGAGTCGGCGTCTGGGCCAGTTGCGTCAGTTGCTCGCGCGGCTCCTGGCGGACCCGCAGGCCGGCTTCGCGGCAGAGGGCAACGAGGCGTTCCAGGCGCTCGTCGTTCCGCTCGCGGGCTACCAGCACCTGGTCAAAGCGCCGCCGACCGGCCTTGACGGCCTCCTCGACCGGATGCAACCCGTAGAGAACTTCCATAAGAGATAGTGTAGAAGATGGATGAAGCAGGAGATCTCCGGGGAACCTCGAAACACCCCTGCGCGTAGCCTCTCATTATGAGCGCAATCACCATTGAACGGCCGCGCCTGCCCGCGCTGACCTCGGTCCGCTTCTTCGCGGCGCTGTGGGTGGCGCTGTTTCACATGCAGGTGATGAAGGCCTTCTACTTTGGCCTGGCCCCGGTGCGGCAATTCGCCTCGATCGGCTACTGCGGCGTGAGCTTCTTCTTTGTTCTCTCTGGATTCATTCTGGTCTACACCTACGAAGGCCGCGCTACTAAACTGCGCGAGTTCTGGCAGGCACGTTTTGCCCGCATCTATCCCGCGCTTGCCTTCTGCCTGCTGATCAACGCTCCGATGTTCTTTTACTGCTGCTTGAAGATGCGGGCGCACGATTCCAAGATTTTCGTTACCGAGTGGGGGTGGGTTGCCTCCCATATGTGGCTCTCGGCGGGGCTGAGCGTGACGCTGCTCGAGAGCTGGATTCCACAGGCCGCGCTGGCCTGGAATATGCCCAACTGGAGCCTCTCGGTAGAGGCGGGTTTCTACCTTATGTTTCCGTTCCTGCTGCCGCGGCTGACGCGCCTCTCGCGCAGGCAACTGGCGGCGCTCGTGCCCGCCGGATGGCTGCTGGGCCTGGCATGCACGCTGGCTTACATCCACTTTCACCCGGATGGGGCGGGTGAGGTCACCACCAAAACCGTCGGGCCATGGATCAACGCGATCAAATACCATCCGCTGATGCGGCTGCCGGAGTTTGTGATGGGCATGGTGAGCGGATTGCTCTTCCTGCGAAACGATCGCAACCGGAAGTGGGCATGGCCGCTCGTGCTCGCGGGGCTGGCTGCCATCGCCGCCGTAATTGTGCTGTCACCCTGGATTCACTATCTGGTGATTCACACGGCATTGCTTGCGCCAGCCTTCGCAGTGCTCATTTACGGGGTTGCGCTGCGGCCCGCGGGAGTGGAGGTGCTTGAGAATCGCGCAATGGAAGAGCTGGGAGAGGCCAGCTACCCCTTTTACCTGCTGCACACGATGGTGATTAGCATGTTCTTTATGAACTGGACAACCGGAATTAACCGTCACCAGACTCTGCTTGGCCTGGGTGCCTGGTTCCTCATCGCCGTCGCCGTCGCTTTGCTGGTCGACCGGCTAATCGAGAGGCCCTTGAGACGGTTGCTGCGGCCAAAGAAGAAGACGGCCAAGGCTGCTTCGCTGCCGGTTCCGGCGGTGGCTTGATCGCAGGGTGAGATCCTGTTTGTCGGATAAGAAATAAGGTTGTAAGTTCAAAAGAGCCGTCGTCAAGGAATCTTGCGGCCTCCCACCCATCGGACAAAAAACAAAGACGTCCGATGGGTGGGGCAGAGCTTCGTTCCCCGTGGGGCGGCAACGCCGGTTGAAGACTAAACTGTTCCTGTTCAGTAACATGGAGCGGCCATGAAGAGCTCGTCTACGGCAAAATCCTTCCCGGCTGTTCTGGAGCCGGACCAAACGCGGCTGCGCTGGGTCGTTGCGCGGGTTCCCTTCGATCCGGCCAAGGTGTGGCCGGTGCGGCGGGGCTTGCGGGTGCGCGGCGAGATTTCACCCGCGAAGAGCAAGACCGAAGCCGCGAAGAGCAAAACCGAGAGCTTCACCTTCCGCACCTCGCTCTTCCCAGATCCGCGCGGAGAGGGCTACATTCTGCTGGTCAACAAGAAGATGCAGGCTGCGGCCGGGGTATCGGTCGGTTCGCAGGTGCGGATTGGGCTGGAGCCGGATCTGGAAGAGCGAGCGGTAGTGATCCCGCCGGAGTTGACCCGCGCGCTCAAGGGCGACCGCCGGCTGCCGAAGTGGTTTGCCGGCTTAAGCGACTCGATGCGCAGGGAGATCGGCAAATGGGTCGATGAGCCGAAGAGCGCCGGAACCCGCGAGAAGCGCGCCGAAGCGATGGCCGAGCGGCTGTTGCTGAGCCTGGAAGGCGAGACCGAGTTGCCGCCAATTCTGCACGCGGCCTTCCTGCGCCAGCCGCTGGCGCGCAAGGGTTGGGAGGCGATGACGCCCGTGCAGCGCCGCGGCCATCTGCTGGGCATCTTCTACTACCAGGCCGCCGAGGCCAGAGAGCGGCGCGCGGCAAAGGCGGTCGAAGAGGCGCTGCGCGTGGCTAAACGGAAGTCGGAGAACTGCTAGAAGGCTGCCAAAGCAGTGGGGTAATGGTCGTTGATTTCTATCTCTGAGAGTGGTGCACGGGCGCGTTCTCCGAATCGGCGGCCATCCAGGGTCTGCGGAGATCCTAACCCTGGCCGGGTTGTGGTGACTTATACGGGTTACGAATGAAAAGTGGCACGTATCTGAACCGCGCCAAATCATGTTGGATCACGGCCCGCGGCACCAGTTCTGCGCCTGCATGATGTTCGACTATCGCGCTACGCAAGCGCCTGGTGGCGGAGGACGCGCCTCGCGGCCAGCCATATCAGGCACACCGCGGCAGCGAGAAAAACCGTGTTGCTGATCCGCATCCAAAGCAGTCCGCCGACCAGCGGCCTCGCAGTCAACGCGCGAATACCGTAAACCAGTGCCCCACCGGCAGCCAGACTTAGGACATGCAGCGCGCTCCATCCGGTTTGTCGCGAAAAAAAAGCGACCAGAACGAGAAAGACTGCGTCGATTGCCAGCAACGCTCCCACCGCAGCCCAGCCCCACCTTGGCGGTGTATTCATGACGCCCATGCCCAGCACGAACGCAACGGCTCCTGAAATCCAAGGGCTCGGCGCCCTACCGCCGGCAATGTGGGATCTCCGCGCCGGAAGCAGGAACGCAGACGCCATCAGCAACACGCTCAACACTGCCGCGCTGAGGAGCTGCGCGTGGGATGCCACGAATCGGTTCTGCTTGAATCCGATGCCGAAGCTCGCGGCTGAACCAAGCACGAACACCAGAGCAATGACCGAATCGCCAACCGGCCCCAGCCACGGCGTTTCAGCCTCAGATGGAAACAGGGCCTCCACCAGCGCAATCGAAACGCCCATGCTCCAGAAAGCGTGAAGGTTGAACATGAACAACGTCCACCACCCTCCGATGCCCAACGCAGGAATATAGGCAGGGTAAAGCAGGCGCCAGTGCTTCATCATATAGTCAGGATTGAAGAGTGATTGCGACACCAAGCCTTCACCGATCAACGTGTAGGCAGCGCCCAGCATCAGCATCGTCGGCCAGCCGCGCCCCGTTCGCCGCGCTGTCTCGCGAATCAACACCGCTCCTCCGCCATATGCCGGCGCCAATACGATCAGCGCCGACAGCAGTTTTAACGGAAGGTCTCCCAGCAGATACTCCGCCACCAGCGGAGCCACAAAGAACAGCGTAATTACCGCGATAATCTTTCTCTTGCGCGCGACCATCTTTCTCTCCTTGCTCTAAGCGGAATGTCCTCCACGCGGATTGCACCGCTCCATGGAATGGAGCGGCCCACCGTGATCATCCGTGCCGCAGGCAGGCTTGAACCGCCTGATGAAAAAAGGACCGATACTCAGGCTTGGGCATGCCCGCCCTGAGCCTGGCCGCCGTCTCATCATCCGGCCAATGGCTCTCGTCGTCGTACATCCGCCGGAAGCCCTCGCCAATTTCCGGATTCCCGAGCGTGAACTCATCGCCCAGTCGCATCCAGCGTGCGACCAGCGCCCGGCCTTCGGCGCTGTCTGGCGGCACCTCGCGATCGAGTGCGCTCTGAATATCGGCGTACAAAGCCCTCCATCGCGCACCGAGCTCTATCCCCTGTTCAGTCGTCAAGGCTGCCCGGCGCTCCCGAAGCGCCTCAACGGCCTTCGGACTGTAGTACTTCTCCGTCCAGTCTGTGGCTTCTTGCATGTGTATCTCCTTCAGGATGGTCTGGTAGAGGAGCCACTCGGGTTCCGCAGGGTCCTGTCCCCGCCGTTGTGCGTGTTCAATGGCGAGCAGGATGCGATCCAGGCCGTCGCGCCGCTCACCGAGCGCCGCCCACTGCCGCGCCAGCGTGACCGTCAGCGGTTCTGCGCCTCGGTCGGCTGGAGTATTCAGCAGCGCGGCTATCTCGCGCAACGAAAGTCCCAGGTACCTCAGCGCGAGAATCCGCTCCAGGCGGCCAAGGTCCTCGTGGCAGTAGAGCCGGTAGCCTCGCTCCGAACGATGCGCGGGCGATAGCAGCTTGAGCCGGTCGTAGTGATGCAATGCCCGTACAGTAACGCCAGCAAGTTTTGCGAACTCTTGGATGCGGAAGGTGCTCATGGGTCTCACTTTGACATCTTTGACCATGACGCAACGGCAGGGTCAAGCGCCTTTTGAAGAGATTAACGAAAAAATCGGCTTCCCGGCTGCTTTCGGCAAACTCCGCGTTCCGAGCACATGACCGACTCACTGGAGACGGGATCATCACCCAAAATCGAGATCTGGCGTACACAACAGCAAGTATTTTGGGCTAGCTTTACAAAACTTAACGATAATCCTGGAGAAGAGTTCCAATATCCGCGGCACATCGGGCGTCTAATGAAATGAGATGAGTACCTTCACTGCTGTCCGCCCTTTCTTCGGTTCAGCCACCTCCGCCGCTCAAGACGAGCAGGTGCGCCAGGAGAACCTCGCCGTATCCGCAGGACTGAAGCGCCAGGACGTTGGGCTGCTGGATGAGCTGATTGTCCTCTATCAGCATCGGCTGATACGCTACCTGCTCTACTTGACCAGCAACCGTGAGATGGCCGAGGATCTCTTCCAAGAGGTCTGGATGCGGGTTCTGGTGCGAGGTGCACAGTTCAACGGCAAGGCGCGCTTTGGCACCTGGCTTTTTACCATCGCCCGCAACCTGGTCATCGACATGCGGCGCAAACGGTCGGTGTCCAGCCTGGATGAACTGGTCGAGGGCAGCAGCGAAGACGACCGGCCGATGGCCTTCGAGGTCGCTGGTGACGATCCAACTCCCTTCGATCGTTTTGCAAATCTCGAAGACCGGGAGAGGATCGCAGGGGCGCTGATGGAATTGGATACTCTCTACCGCGAGGTTTTGGTGCTCCGCTTCCATGAGGAGCTCTCGCTGGACGAGATCGCCAAGGTGACACGCGCGCCGCTTTCTACCGTAAAGTCAAGGCTCTATCGTGGCCTTGCGGCCATCAAACCCAAGCTGGAGCTGGATCGGTTGCGCCGGCAAGGTGCGGCCCGGCCAGAGATTTCGGGTGAGGTCTTAAGGGCGGTATGAAACCTGTGGAAGGCTCCGGCAAGGATCCCGAACTGGTGTCGGCTCTCTCGGGAAAGCAGGCCGACCGGGAGTGTGCCGTGGCCTATCGCACACGCCGCGTGATAATCGCCTCGCAGGGTGTGATGCGCGAGCAGAAGGCCGGGAGGCAGCGCTCCCGCTCGATGGCGCTGGCGGCCATGTTGGTGATTGTTCTGGTGCTGGGCCCGCTGGTCTGGTGGATCGCCGATACATTGGAAGACGATCACCTGCTGACCGGGCCGATCGGACAGATGTGCCTGTGGGTCGTCTTCCTCAGCGCGGCTTTGCTGGCCTCGGTGGTGCTGGCTGGCTGGATGCGGCGCAAGTCCTAGCCTTAACATTTCTTAACAAATCTCCTCTGCGGCGCAACTTCCCGATTCAAACTTCCGTCCATTCAATGGGAGATCAAGCTGGGCTTGTTCTTCCGAATGCTGTTTGAGAGCGGGTCTGACGATGCGCGAGCCAGAATCCATTACTGTCAATGAAGATGAACGCATTCTTCCGGTGTGGTCGATTGTCGTGGCCTCAGTTGCCTTTGTTCTGGTGGAGTACTATTTCTGGGCTGTCTTGCCCGAGACGCAGCATCATCTCCCGCCCTTTGGCCTGCGGCTCTATCTGAATCTCTCCTGGGGATTGCTGGCCGCCATCTACTTTTTGATGATGGGTTACGTCAGCAAGGACGCACCTCGGCGTGCGATGAGCACACGATTCTGGATCGCGATCTGCCTGGTCATGCCGGGCGGCATCGGGGCGGTGCTCTACTTCCTGCTGCGTCAGCCGGAGGTTTCGCGCTGCCCGGCCTGCTCAACCCATGTGCAGAACGACTTTCACTTCTGTCCGCAATGCGACTACCGGCTTGCGGCCAGTTGCGGTCACTGCTTCAGGACGGTGCGCGCCACTGACCAATTCTGCACGCAATGCGGCCATGAGCTCGCCGCGGACCACATGCCGGCCCGGCTCAGGGCTATTGGCGGGTAAGTCGAGACAGGGAACAGGGAACAGAAAGCACCGACACGGTGGTCGCACGAGTTGCGCGCCGCTGTATTTCCTTCCTACAATCGAAGTTCCGTTTCCATGACCCTCTCCGCGCTCATCATCGACGACGAACAGCTGGCCCGCGAAGAGCTCTCCTACCTGCTTGCCCAGGTGGGCGGGGTTGAGGTGCTCGCCGAGGGCGCCAACGGCATTGAGGCCGTCGAACTGATCGAGGAGCACCATCCTGATCTGGTCTTTCTCGATGTACAGATGCCGGGGCAGGACGGCTTTGCGGTGATCCAGCGTCTGATGGAGCGCAGGGCAAAGGCCGACGCAAATGGCGAGGCCGAGGCACTGCCGCAGATTGTCTTTGCCACGGCCTACGACCAGTACGCGGTGCGCGCCTTTGACGTGAATGCGGTGGATTATCTGCTGAAGCCCTTTGACCGCGTGCGCGTCGAGCAGGCGGTGGAGCGGGTCAAGGCGCGTCTGGCCGGCGGAACCTCGGATGGGTATGGCGGCACGTTGCCAGATTCCCCTATCGAGTCTCAGATCGATGCCCTCTTGCGTCTTCTGAACCGCACGCAGGGCGCCGCGCGGAGCCCGCAGCCGGCCAAGCTCATTGTGCAAGCGCAGAGCCGGCTGCTGCTGATCGACCAGGCAGAGATCTGCTTTGCGGCCATCGATGAGGGCGTGATTCGTGTCGTGACGCAGAACTTCGAGGGAAGCTCGAAGTGCCGCACTCTCGAAGAACTGCTCGATCTGCTTGATCCGGCCGTCTTCTGGAGGGCCCATCGCGGCTTTGTGGTGAATATCAACCACATTCGCGAGGTGGTGCCGTGGTTCAAGTCCAGCTACCAGTTGCGCATGAACGACAAAAAGCAGACCGAAATCCCGGTCAGCCGTTCGCAGACCCGACGGCTGCGCGAGCTATTCAATTTATAGAGTTCGTTCCCGCTAGTCGTATCTCTCGAATACAATTTGCTTCTTGTGCCAACCGAAACCGGTCAGCAGCTCACGGACGCCGGAGACCATAAAGTTGAGGCCGCAGATGTAGGCGTAGATGTCGAAGCTCAGCTCGGATTGCAGGCGACTGGGATCGACCGGGGCCACAGGCAGCGTCTGGCCGAGGCGGGCGGCACGCTCCTCGACGATGCGAGTGATGTGTTCCTGAACGTGTCCGCGCAGGCCGGTCCAGCTCTCCTGCGCGCGGCTCAGCGTTGGCAGGTAGTGGAAGTTTGGGTGGCTCGCGGCCAATGCCTCAAACTCCGCCTGGTAGTAGATGTCGGTTTCGTAGCGAGTGCCGTAGACCAGCCAAATCTCCCTGCCGCCGCTCAGGTCTTTTCCCGCATCTGGGCCATCCTTGGGGAAGAGGGCTTGCAAGTAGCCGCGCATGGGCGCGATGCCGGTGCCAGTGGCCACCAGGATCGAATCGGTGATGGGCTGGTGGAGGACGAAGTATCCATGGGGGCCGTGAATCTGGATCGTTCCGCCAATGGGCAGATCGGGCAGATCGGCAAGATGGTTGGAGAAGAAGCCCTCCGGTACCCGGTTCACGCACAGCTCAAAGTGGTTTCTGTTGGGCGCCGATGCGATCGAGTAGGCGCGGGTCTGCTGTTTGCCGTTGTCGTCCAGAGCCACGCCGGAGACGAATTGGCCGGGAGCAAAGTCGAAGTTCTCAAGATCGGGAAGGACGAAGTCGAAGTGGTAGCACTGGGCGACCTCTGAGATGCATTCTTTACGTTCCAGACGTGCGGTAAGCAGTTCACGGGCCAAGGCAGTTCTCGCTGGGGAATGGATTTAGCCCGCGGGACGGGCTAAAGGCAGTATCGCCAGTGGAGTGGCAACGTGGCAAGCCCTTTGCGGCTAGGAGGTTCAGCTTGCCCCTATAATTGACAGGGAGCCGCATGAGAGCCCGAAGGGCCTTTTCGGCTTATAGAGCAGATCATTTGAGGAAGCCATGGCCGCACTGCTTGAAGCAATTACCGTAAAGCGCAAGATGTACTTCGAGTTTGAAAACACACCCTACTACTGCATGGAAGCCGAGGTATCGACGCCAACGGCGCGAGGCGGGCAGACGCTGGTGCGGCTCAAGATGCGCAACCTTCTGACGCGAGCCGTTTTCGACAAAACCTTCAAGGCCGGTGAGCGTTTCAAGGAGCCGGACCTGGAACTGGTCGAGGCCTCTTATCTCTACTCGGATGGCGAGGGCTCGCACTTCATGGATCAGGAGAGCTTTGAGACGCATACGCTGAACAGCGATATGGTGGGCGGTGCGCTGGACTTTCTGGTCGAGGGCGCGATCATCCAGTTGCACAAGTTCAACGGAAACCCCATCGGTCTTCAGTTGCCTGAGAAGGTTGAACTGGAAGTGACTTACACCGAGCCCGGTGCGCGCGGCGACACCAGCGGCAACGTGACCAAGCTGGCGCGGCTCCAGACCGGCCTGGAGATCAAGGCGCCACTTTATATCGAGGTCGGCGAGCGGGTTAAGGTCTATACCGAGACCCGGGAGTTCGCAGGGCGAGCATGAGCGGGTTGCCTCGCACTACCTTTTTGCAGGTGGTCGCGCCGGTTTGGCCATGGGAACATCAAAGAATCCGATGTGCAACTCTGCCGTCGGAATAAAGTTCGCCAGATGAACCTGAAAGTGATCGGCGTCGAGCTTCTCCACCTTTCCGTCTTTCGGTGCGCAGAAGCTGATGAGGGTCTTTTGGCTCTGCTCTTGCTGCGGACGCTCAATAATGAGTGTGAAGTCCTCAATTGGTCGCTGCCAGCTATTAGCGGAGGTCAGGATGAAGTCCACCCAGTGGAGTGGAAATGACTTGTAGTTGTCCGAGGAAACCTTGTCTTCGGAAATTCTCCGAATCATGCCTTGTAGGACTTCCGGCTCAGGACAAAAACCGGCAATGTCCTCGGCCCCTGAATCACTCCAACGCTCGGCATACTTCTGCGCCGATCCTGGAGTAAGCGCAAGCTGAAGAGCATCGACCGGCATTGAGTCTACCCATCCCTCCACTGGCGCGTATTCATGCCGGATATGAACTGTAGAGTGGGCCGGGAAGGTTTGCTTCCAGTGGTACTGCAGGTGGACGGTATAGCGGCTGAAGGCCATTTCGCCTCCATCTTCGAATAGCCCCTCTTTGAATAGCCGATTTTGCTCCGCTTTGGGCAGCCGAGTGAAATCAGGCACGAGTATCTGCGCGGCGTGATGGGCGTCCCCAGATGTGTCGTCGAAATGACCGAAGGTCGGAATATCGATGTGATCTGCTTCAAGCAGGTCTGTAACGTCCTTGCTTTTGAGGGTCGCCCTTACTTCGGATTGATAGTGAGTGAGCTTTCCATCAATCCATAATCGAAAGCTTTTGAAAGACTGTGCATGAGCATCCCCTTCGGGAAAGTCGTTCTGATACGGCGGCACGGGGAAGGCCAGCTCTGTCGCAACGTCTTTGTCTGTATCGTTGCGGAATTCGTAATCGACCACCACCTTTTTGTCACTGATGCGCAGGACTTCCTTAGCCATAATGATGCGCGTCTCGCGGCGCGGAACCAGGCCTCCAGCAGCGATAGCGACGGCCGTATCGTCGGACAGAGCTGGCATAGGAAAGGTGAGAACCGATAAGGCCACAAATGCAACAATTTGAAATATCTTCCAATTCATCTCTGAAATTGTCGCAGATCGATGACGGTTGGAGCCGGGTGCCCCATTCTTTTCACGCACTTTGTGAAGAAGGTGGGAGACCATACACTCATCTCCGGCGGTATCCCGGGGATTAAATGCGGCCGGGTTGAGATCCTCGATTCCCACCCTCGCCAAGGAGAAGCGATGGATAGGGCACCCATTTCCACTCTGCATTGAAAAATCACTATGCCTTGGCCCCAGCCTTGGCGGAGCGGCATAGCTCCTTCCAATCCTTCTCGGTCTGGTCGGCGTAGGCTGCGCCGAATTTGGCCAGCGCCTCGCCGAAGCCGTCACCGGAGCCGATGTAGCCGTTCAGAACAAGCGGATCGCCGGAGCGGGCGTGGCCTCTTGCCAGCAGTTCGCCGCAGACCTCGGCGTAGGCCTCGAGGCCACCGCCAGCTAAATCCTCCAGATCGATTGAGCCCTTGTGGTCGTTGAGCTGGCGGACCAGGTAGTCGCGCCCGCCAAAGTGTGTCCAGCCGAGGAAGGGATCCGACTGCGCCTGCATCGCCTTCTGTCCTTCGGCGGTACGCTGGCCGTTGTGATGAGGCGACCGGGCGTCGGGCAGATAAGGCGCATAAGCAGAGGCCGGCTCCTCCTTGATTTGCAAAAACAGCGGATCGTTGGGGCCGTTTCCCTCGAAGTAGATGCAATAGTCGCGCAGGCCCACCGACCCTGTGCCGACGACTTTGAAGGCCACATCGACCGGACGATAGAAAGAGAGCAGATGCTGGCGCTGCGGCTCAAGCATCTCGCGATATGGGCCAAGAGACCCCACGACGGCCGCGGCCTGCTGGCCGGTGACGCGAGTGAGAGTGGGCTTTATCTCTTTGAAGTGGCGATCTGATGCGCCGGCTGCGCTCTCCTCTTCCCGTTCCCTGGGAAAAGGGGGGGCAGTGAACTCGGTGAGCTGCTCCAGAGTGTGCTGAGGAGTGGCGCGCTCGGCCTGCAACAGTGCCTGATGGATCGGCGCAACCTGTCCCAGACGATGAACCTGACAGCGGGCCATGTCGAGCAACGGCATCTTGGAGAAGGCTGCAATCTGGCTGGCATAGCGGGCAACAAACTTCTCCACAGCCTGGCGAGCCGAGGCCTCTTTATGACCGGAGGCGCGGCCGGCCAGCACCAGCGAGGCTGCCATGCGCTTGAGATCCCACTCGAAGGGGCCGCGGATGGTCTCGTCGAAGTCGTTGATGTCGAAGACCAGGCGACCGTCGGGCGCGGCATAGGCTCCGAGGTTGCGCACGTGCGCGTCGCCGCAGAGTTGGGCTGTGATGCCCGCGTTGGGCAGCACGGCCAGATCGGCAGCCATCACCGGCACCGCGCCGCGGAAGTAGCCAAAGGGCGACTCGGCCATCAGCTTGTACTTGAGCTTGATGAGCGCGGGGACACGGCCCTGCATCGACCGGGCCAGCAATTCGAGCGCCGGAGTCTTGCGCGCCTTTGGGTTGAGTTCGTGATGTTGCTGGCGGCCGATCTGCTTGCGCCGCGCTTGACCTAAACTGCGCCGTTCCTGCGGAGTTGCCCAGTGCATAAGCCGCACCATACTACCCTTGCCCACCGCTGGGCAAGTGATTGCAATGCGGGGACATGGAGCCAACAGCGCCGAATCGGATCGGTCGAAATCTTCAACACTCTCCAAGTCGGTCAAATCACTACTTGACAGCATACACTGTTTGTAATACAGTATGCGATGTACAGTGTATGGGGTACAGCATGACGATGACGGAGAACCTCTTCGAAAACCTACGTATGGAACTGCGGCGCGGCTGTCTGACCCTGGCGGTGCTGGCGCAGCTTCGCCAGGAGCGGTACGGCTACACACTACGAAAAGCGCTGGCGGAGCGCGGCCTGGAGATCGACGAAAGCACCCTCTACCCGCTGCTGCGCCGCCTGGAGTCACAGGGCCTCTTAACCAGCGAGTGGCGCGAAGAAGAAAAGCGCAACAAGCGGTTTTACCGCCTCTCTGGCGACGGTGAGCAGATGCTCGGCCAGCTGTTCGAAGAGTGGCAAACGATCAATGCAGCGGTGGACGCAACCATTCAAAACAGTTAATAAAACTGAGGAAAAAGAAATGGAACTTCTCGATCGCTATTTGCAGGCAGTAAAGAAACACCTGCCCTGGCAGCGGCAGGACGACATCATAGCCGAACTCAAGACCAACCTCGAAGCGCAGTTGGAGGACAAGGAGGCCGAGCTGGGCCGGCCGCTGACGAACAGCGAAATCGAGGCCTGGCTGAAGAAGATGGGCGCGCCGTTCCAGGTGGCAGCGCGCTATTTTCCGCAGCAGTATCTGATTGGGCCTGCCGTTTTTCGCATGTACTGGCTGGTTTTGCGCCTGGCAGTTTCCTGGGCCGTGATCATCAACCTTTTCGTGAGCGGAGTGCAGCTGATTGTAAATAACTCCAGCCCGAACGCGGTGGGGGATGCAATCCTTCGCATTCCCGGTGTGATTATGTCAGTTGCCGCATGGGTCACTCTCATCTTCGCGGCCATCGAATTCGGGGCGACGCATTACCCATCGAGGTTGCAGGCGCTGACCGGCGACACTTTCGACTGGTCGAGTGGCGCCTTGCCTCCGGTGGAGAGCCGATCCACCTCCGGAAAGCAGTTGCGCAGCTATGCATATGCTGTTGCCGAAGTGGTTTTCGGATTCATCGCGCTGGTTTGGCTGCTCCTGATTCCCCAGCATCCATATCTGCTGATGGGGCCAGGGGCGTATTATCTGCAGGCTTCTCCATTTCAGGCGGCGCCCGTGTGGATTCCTGTGTACTGGTGCATCGTGGCGCTGAATGTGATCCAAGTGGGTTGGCGGGGCATCGATTTGATTCGGGGACGCTGGAGCGGGCCGAGACGGGCGCAGCATTTTGTAGTCAAGATCCTCGGGCTGGTTCCGCTTGTCCTGGTGCTCACCATTCGCGATCGGGCGTATTTCACGCTGCGGCATCCAGCGGCGGACGAGGCGCACTATGGCGCCGCGCTGGCAGCGATCAACCATGCGATCCATTTGGGTCTGCTGGTAGTATGTTTCATCGTCGTGGCGGAACTGCTCTGGGATCTCGGTCGAACTGGAGTGGAATCGTATCGCAAGCGCATGGCGGCGATGCAGTAGCTTCTTTTCTGGTTCTCATCCGGAAGCGGGGCACGGAGTTATAGTTCTTTCATGGCGTATCGCTCGAAGGCGAGGCGCCGCTCCGCTTCCGGAGGACTTCCCCTTTGAGACGAAAAGCCGGCGTTCTGATCGCAACCTTCTCCGCTTTCGCGTTTTCTGTCCTTTCAGTGGCCGTGGGCCAGGAACCAGCCACGGCGCCATCGCGAGCCAAGCAGCTTACCGTCGAGGCGATCTATGGGCACGGGCCTCTGATCGGCCATTCGCCCGATGAGCTCAGCTGGTCGCCGGACGGTCACCACCTGACCTATATGGATGGCGGCGAACTGGTGGATCTCGATCCGGCCACGGGCAAGGCGCACGTGCTGGTGAGCCGTGCCAAGCTGGCTGCGGTCAACGGCGCCAGCATTTCGGAGGTGGATCGCGACCATCGCGACCGCTACAAGATGCCGAGCTATCTTTGGGCGCCCGATTCCGCGCACCTGCTCTTTGACGCGAACGGACGCCTCTGGCTTTATGACCTGCATAATGGCACGGGGATCGAAATCGGCTTTTCCGGGGCGGCCTCGGGCGACGATCCCAAGTTCTCTCCCAACGGCGAAATGATCTCGTTCATTCGCGACCACGGGCTATCGGTAGTGCGACTGAAGGATCCTGGAACGCCGGTGACAAAGGTCGCGCCCGCGCCCAAAGAGGCCATCCTCAATGGCGAGGTGGATTGGGTCTACGAAGAGGAACTCGAGACGCGCAGCAATCAGTTCTGGTCGCCGGACTCGAAGAAGCTGGCGTATCTGCAGATGAACGAGGCCAATGTGCCCCAGTATCCGCTGACCGATTGGCTTCCCGTTCATGCGCAGGTTCCTGGGCAGTCTTATCCGCAGGCTGGCGATCCAAACCCTGAGGTGCGCGTGGGCGTCGTCGGCGCAGGTGGCGGCAATACGGTGTGGGTCAAGCTGCCGATTCATGCGGGGCAGGATTACGTCCCTCGCTTCGGCTGGGTAGACATTAAGACGTTGTGGATCGAGACACTGACCCGCGATCAGAAGCATCGCGACCTCTACTTTGCCGATGCCTCGTCGGGACAAGCGCACCCCGTGCTGCAACTGAGCGACAAAGTTTTCTTCGATGACAAGTACGACGTCTCGGTAGGTCAAGGCACAATTGTTGTGACGCAATGGACAGACGGGCACAATCACCTTTATCTCTACAGCTATGACGAGATGGACCCGGCTCGTGCCACAGCCAAACTAAAGCTGCAACTGACCCAAGGAGAGTTCGACGTGAGCGACGTGCTGCGCGTCGATCTCGCTGGCGAGCTCGTCGATTACACCTCGAACGAGAGCAGTCCGCTCGATCAGCAGTTGTGGCAAGTGAGTTTCAAAGGCGAGCGGAAGCAATTGACGACCGGAGCCGGCAACCATAGCGGCAACTTTGCGCCTGCGGGTAATCGATTTGTGGACCGGCAATCGGCGCGCATGGAGCCGCCGGCCTTCAAGTTATGCGAATTGGCCGGAGAGTGCAAGGTCTTCTGGACGACAAAAGCACTCGAGTCCTACCAGTTGCGGGTGCCTGAGCAGATGGAAGTGAAGGCTCACGACGGGACGACACTCTATGCAACGCTGCTGTTGCCTGAGCTTCTCGAGCCGGCCGAGGCCTTCACTGCTTCGATTCCTCTAATTGTGAACCCTTATGGAGGGCCGGGCTCGGCGTCGGTGATCAACCGCTGGAGCGACAACCTGCTCTTCGACGAGTTGCTCGTCCAGCATGGCTTCGCAGTGTTGCACACCGACAATCGCGGCATGGGCGGACGCGGACGCGACTTTGCCCAGGCTGCCTATCACAACTTCGGCGCGGTGCAACTGGAGGATCAGTTGACGGTGGTCGATGCGGCGCTGGCGAAATACTCGCAACTGGATCCCAAGCGTCTGGGCTGGTGGGGATGGAGTTGGGGTGGGAGCTTCACGCTTTACGCGATGTCACACTCGGACCGCTTCCGCGCCGGGATTGCTGTTGCGCCGGTGACCGACTGGCGCGATTACGACTCAATCTATACCGAGCGTTACCTGAGCCAGCCCTCGGAGTTTGCCTCGGGCTATAAGGATTTTTCAGCGGTCAACTCGGCGGCCAAATTGAAGGGGCGTCTGCTGCTGGTGCATGGGACAGGCGACGACAACGTGCACCTAGCGAACTCAGTGCAGTTGGTGCAACGGCTGATCGAGGCTCAAATCCCTTACGACCTTCAGATCTACCCGCGCAAAACGCACTCAATCAGCGGACCGGAGGTACGGACGCATCTCTACAACCGCATCCTGGAGCACTTTGAGCAGTATCTGAAACAGACGGATGACGAAGACGCGGGGCACTGAACTCATCTGCCCAACAAAAACTCTTGGGAATAGGAATGCCTCACTGCGTCGGCGGTGCGCCGGGTTTGGCGGGCGGGGTCAGGACGAAGCCCTTGCGGATAAGCGCGAAGCCTTGCTGCGGAAGTTCGGCCTGGAGAAGCTGGTTTTCGGGGCCGGAGAAGAGATCCGTCCGGCCGCCGGCCACGGTAGCGACCAGATGATGAACGGCGATGGACTTGCCGTCGAGCGTACCCTTCTCGTCGGCGTAAGTGGCTAGTTGGATGGGTTGGATGGAGCCGGCCTTCTTGGGGATGATGGCCCAAAGGTCGCGGTTGTTCCGGGAAACGGCTAAGGCAAGCAAAGTGTCGAATGCGCCGGGGTCGAAGTCGGGAAGAAAGACGGCGGCGGCGTGCTGGGCCAGAGGAGTAGTGGCGCTTTGGCCGTTTGCGGAGATGTTGAGCAGGATTTGAGTGGCGTTTGGCGCGGCGACTACGTTGACCGCCGAGCCGTTGACCGAAGCGCTCAACTGAACGTGCCTGAGCTGGTTGTTCAGGGCGAGCTGTTCTGTTTTGGAGATGTTGTAGTTGAGCCCCTGCATTGCGACGCGAACAACGGTGGTCGTGTCGAAACCGTGGGCGTTGGCGGCGAATGTGACGGTGGCCGTGCCGACGGGCTTGCCATGCTGGGAGACGATGAAATTGGCCGACTGAGCGCTCACTGCGGGGATTAGAGTTAGAAGCGCCGCGAGTGGGAGTATCGCCAGTTTGTGCAGATGAAGCTGCATCTTCCTTAAAAGTTAGACACGAATACAGCAGTAACGTTGCAGGTGGGCTCGCGCTTTTTTAGGGCAAGAGGGAATTAGGGTTTGCGGCATCCCAGGCCCCAAAATCGGGACCCGGGGTACCAAGATCTATTCATGGACGATGGACCTGCAATTAGAAGTCGCTCTGATCTCTGGCCCTTGATCCCCGAGCCCTGTTTCTCAGCCCTTTGCGAGGGCGTAGCGGCGGTTGACTTCGTGCCAGTTGACGACGTTCCACCACGCGGCGAGGTAGTCGGGGCGGCGGTTCTGGTACTTGAGGTAGTAGGCGTGCTCCCAGATGTCGTTGAAGAGGATGGGATAGAGGCCCTGGGTCAGCGGCGACTCCTGGTTGGGGGTGGTGACAACCTTGAGCTTGCCGCCAGTGAAGACGAGCCAGCCCCAGCCGGAGCCGAATTGCTTGGCCGTGGTCTCGTTGAAGGTTTTCTTGAAACTTTCAAAATCGCCGAAGTCGGCGGTGATCTGCGCGGCGATGGGGCCGGTGGGAGCGCCGCCTACGCCGTCTGAGCCGACCTTGCCCATGAGGGGCCAGAAGGCAGTGTGGTTGGCGTGGCCGCCGCCGTTGTTCTTAACCGCAGTGCGGATCTCCTCGGGCACCGAAGCCAGATCGCGAATGAGATCGTCAACCGGCTTGGCTGCCAGCTCGGGGTGGTTGGCGAGGGCAGCGTTGAGGTTGTTGACGTAGGCCTGATGGTGCTTGTCGTGGTGGATCTTCATGGTTTCGGTGTCGATGAAGGGCTCGAGGGCGGCGTAATCGTAGGGAAGCGGGGCTAATTCAAAAGCCATTGGGGAAATCTCCTCTTTCGTGCGCGTTGGATTGGTTCTGCGTTAAGCCTGGGAGGGCCGGTGTTGTTAGCTGCAAAGGCAGGCCTCTCAATCCTGCTGGCGGCCAGAATCACCCTCTGAAGGAATGGATGCATTGGGATGTGGGCAAGGTGCGGGAAAGTTGGCCTGCCGTCATCGTATTTAATCAGGATCGAGACGTTATGATGTTAGTTAGGAAATGGAGACGATGACTACCGACATTATGGATGCTACCGCTGCTTCTGTTGACCAACTGTCCATCAATACGCTGCGGCTGCTGGCCGTGGACGCTGTGCAAAAGGCCAATAGCGGCCACCCCGGCGCTCCGCTGGGCTGTGCGCCGATCGCCTACCTGCTCTTCAACAAGCTGATGAAACACAATCCTTCCGACTCGAAGTGGGCGGATCGCGATCGCTTCGTTCTCTCGAACGGGCATGCCTCGACGCTGCTTTATGGGTCGCTCTTTTTGTCCGGCTATGATGTGACGCTGGACGATCTGAAGAGCTTTCGACAGTGGGGTTCGCGGACTCCCGGCCACCCGGAGCGCGGCCATCTTGACGGTGTTGAAGTGACGACCGGGCCACTGGGACAAGGCATCGCGATGGCCGTGGGGATGGCGATCGCCGAAAAGCATCTGGCTGCGGTCTACAACAAGCCGGGCTTTGAGGTGGTGGATCACCACACCTATGCGCTGCTGGGCGATGGCGATCTGATGGAGGGCGTCTCGCACGAGGCGGCTTCGCTGGCCGGAACCTTAGGTCTGGGCAAGCTGACCTTTATCTATGACGACAACTTGATCTCGCTCGATGGGCCGACAAGCCTGAGCTACACAGAGGATGTGCTGAAACGCTTCGAGGCCTATCACTGGCATGTGCAGCGTGTGGCCGACGGCAACGATCTGGCTGCGATTGAAGCGGCGATTGCGGCGGCCAAGGCTGAGACCGGCAGGCCTTCGCTGATCGCGGTGCGGACAGTGATCGGCTACGGAAGCCCCAAGGCTGGGACCAGCAAAGTGCATGGCGAAGCGCTGGGTGCGGAGGCCGTGGCGGCGACGAAGAAGTTCTTTGGCTTCCCCGAGGATCAGAGCTTTGTTTTACCCGAGGATGCGCTGGCGAATTGGCGCAAGGCCGTCGGGCGCGGCGCCGAGCATGAGGCGGAGTGGAAGAAGCTCTTCGCCGGCTATGCTGCGGCGTTTCCTGAGTTGGCCGCCGAGTTTGAGCGTACCCAGAAGGGCGAGTTGAAAGCCGGATGGGAGAAGACGCTTCCGAGCTTTGCGCCAGGCAAGGCGCAGGCGACGCGCACGGCCGGTGGAACCGTGATGAACGCGATCGCCGGGGTTGTGCCGGAACTCTTTGGCGGTGCGGCGGATCTGACAGCGTCGACCAAGACAATCTTCAAGCCGGGCGTCAGCTTCCATGAGGATCCGGCAGGGCGCAATGTATTTTTCGGTGTGCGCGAGTTTGCGATGGCTGCGGCTGTCAATGGCATGGCGGCGCATGGCGGACTGATTCCCTTTGGATCGACTTTCTTTGTGTTTTCCGATTACGCGAAGCCGGCAATGCGTCTTGCAGCGCTAATGCAACTGCATTCGCTTTTTGTTTATACACACGACTCGATCGCAGTAGGCGAGGACGGACCGACGCACGAACCGATCGAACAACTGCTCGGGCTGCGGGCGATTCCGGGGATGACGGACCTGCGTCCGGCCGACGCCAACGAGACGGCTGCGGCGTGGAGATTGGCTCTGGAGCGCAAGAGGCCTTGCTTCTTTGCGCTGAGCCGCCAGGATCTGCCGGTGCTCGATCCCGCGGCGCAAGACATTTACGCCGGGGTAAGCAAGGGCGCTTACGTGTTGGCGGATGCTGCCGAGCCGAAGGTGATTCTGATCGGGAGCGGAGCTGAGGTCTGGCCCTGCGTTGAGGCCGCGAAGTTGCTGGCCGCCGATGGGATCGCAGCGCGCGTTGTGAGCTTCCCGAGTTGGAAGCTCTTCGACGAGCAATCGGTCGAGTATAAGTCAAGCGTGCTGCCGACAGCCGTTCCGAAGCTTGCGGTCGAGGCGGGAGCTACTGCCGGATGGTGGAAGTACGTTGCAGGGAACGGTGATGTGCTTGGGCTGGATCGCTTTGGGGCATCCGCGCCGGGGCCGAAGGTGCTGGCTGAGCTTGGTTTCAGTGCGGAGAATGTTGCTGCGCGGGCGAAGAAGCTGGTGAAGTAGAACAGGGGGCAGAGAGTAAAGATCAGTGAGCCCAACCCCGATCTCTGCTCACTGACCCCTAACTCCGAAGGAGTGCGTTTTGAAGCTTGTTATCAGTGCGGATCATGCTGGATTTCCTTTGAAGGAGGAGATCCGCGCCTATCTTGCCAAGGCCGGCCACGAGGTTGTGGACCTGGGAGCTTATAACACCGAGCCATCGGATTATCCCGACTTTGCAGAGAAGGTTGCGCTGGCGCTGAAGCGGGGCGATGCGCCGCGCGGAATTCTTATCTGCGGCTCAGGTGTGGGTGTCTGCGTGGCCGCAAATAAGATTCCTGGGATTCGCGCGGGGATGTGCCACGACACGTATTCGGCGCATCAGGGCGTTGAGCACGACGATATGAACGTCTGTGTTCTGGGCGCGCGAATTATCGGCTCAGCACTGGCCTTTGAGGTTGTCGATAAGTTCATTGGCGCGCAGTTCATCGCGAACGAAGAGCGGTTCATGCGGCGGTTTAAGAAAGTACTGGCAATCGAGGCAAAGTACCTTTGCGGCGATGGATCGCCGAACTCGGCGTAACGCTGTTCAGTTAGTCATGGAATCTCATATCAAGTTGATGTCTTGAAGGGGCACGGCTTTAGCTGTGCCTCAAATGCAGCAAGATTAGTCCGGGCTTTAGCCCCTGAGGGAATGTGTATCCCTTCGACGTGATTCTCTTCGATGTGGGCGGGGTCCTCCTGACCAACGGCTGGGACCATGCTGAACGCGCTCAGGTGCTGCAACGCTTTCATCTTGATGTTGCGGAGTTTGAGGCGCGCCATGTGAAGCCCTATGCGGCCTGGGAGATTGGTGCAATCTCAGTTGAGAGCTACCTCGCTGAGTCGGTCTTCTATGAGCCGCGCAGCTTTCATTCGGACGAGTTCTTTGCCGCGATCTGCGCCCAATCGAAGGTACTTTCGGACGGGGCTCTTGGGATTCTCGAAGAACTGGCTGCCGCGGATAAGTGCCTCTTGGGAGCACTGAACAATGAGGCGCGCGAGACGAACGAATACCGCTTTGCCAACTTTGGACTGAACAGGCAATTCAAGGTGTCGCTGAGTTCCTGTTATCTAGGTTTTCGCAAACCGGATGCGGAAATCTATAAACGAGCGCTGGATATTCTCGGCAGACCACCAGAGCGGATTTTATTTGTCGACGATCGGGCTGGAAATGTGGCTGCGGCCCAGGCTCAAGGAATAAAGTCTATCCAGTTTGAAGGCGCAGAGGCCTTGCGAAAAGAGTTAGTCGGCTTAGAAGTCTTATAACTCTCCGAAGTGAGTTTGTTCAATCTGGGCCAGCTTTGGTTCGTGGTATCGCACCCTTGCGCGATAAAACTGCGCAAGGATGGGGCATCCATCTAAATTATCTCTAGTGACAGTTTATCCTCTAAACTGTGTAAGTGGTCGATGAGACGCGGCCGCCAGTTCCGGTCCAGTTAGTGTGCACGAACTTGCCACGCGGCAGATCGATGCGCTCGTAGGTGTGTGCGCCAAAGTAATCGCGTTGCGCCTGAAGCAGGTTAGCAGGCAGCCGAGCAGCACGATAGCCGTCAAAGAAGGCCAGCGCGGTCGAAAAAGCCGGAGTGGGTACGCCCAACTCAATCGCATGAACCTGAGCCTTGCGCCACGAGGCCTGATAGTTATTGATCGCTGAAGAGAAGAAGCTGTCGAGAAGCAGATTCTCAATCGAGGGATTCTTGTCGAATGCCTCTTTGATCCTGCCGAGAAAACGGCTGCGGATGATGCAACCGCCGCGCCACATCAGCGCGATGCCACCCATGTTGAGGTTCCATCCATTCTCTTTGGCAGCGGCCCTAAGCAGCATGTAACCTTGCGCGTAAGAGGCCATCTTGGAGCAGTAAAGCGCACGGCGCACATCCTCGATGAATGCAGCACGGTCGCCAACGATCGGCTTGGAAGCGGGTCCTTGCAGAATCTTCGACGCGGCCACGCGCTCATCCTTCAGCGCAGAGAGGCAGCGCGCAAAGACCGATTCGCCGATCAGAGTTACAGGCTGGCCGGTATCGAGCGCGCTGATTACCGTCCACTTACCCGTTCCTTTCTGTCCCGCAGTGTCGAGAATCTTATCAACCAGCGGCTGGCCCTCCTCGTCCTTCATGGCGAAGATATGGCTGGAGATCTCGATCAGATAACTATCGAGTTCGCCCTTGTTCCAATCAGTAAACACCCCGTGTAACTCATCGGCGGTGAGACCCAAACCGCGTTTCAGCAGATCATAGGCCTCGCAGATCAACTGCATGTCGCCGTACTCGATGCCGTTGTGCACCATCTTGACGAAGTGGCCCGCGCCAGCCTCGCCCACCCAGTCGCAGCAGGGCGTTCCATCTTCGACCTTTGCTGCGATTGCTTGGAAGATCGCTTTCACCTGGGGCCACGCGGCCGGGTTGCCGCCGGGCATGATCGAGGGGCCGAAGCGCGCGCCCTCCTCGCCGCCCGAGACGCCGGTGCCGATGAAAAGGATACCCTTTGCTGCGAGGTCGGCGGTGCGGCGGTTGGAGTCGGTGAAAAGTGAGTTACCACCGTCGATAATGATGTCGCCGGCCTCGAGATAGGGCAGCACGTGCTCAATCGTTTCGTCCACCGAACTGCCTGCCTTGACCATCAGCATGATGCGCCGGGGGCGCTTGAGCAGGCTGGCCAGTTCTTGCGCGGAGTGCGCGCCGACCACCTGCGTGCCCTTCGCTTCATTGGCCAGGAAATCGTCCACCTTGGAGATGGTGCGGTTGAAGACGGCCACCTTGAATCCGTGGTCGTTCATGTTGAGGACGAGGTTTTGTCCCATGACGGCGAGGCCGATAAGGCCGATATCACACGATGCTTCTGACACGGATTCTCCCAAAGCTCTCCGAAAGTTCCGCCGTGAGCGGTGAATTCCTCTCAATTGTAATCGAGCGGTCACGCTTTCAAAAAGTCGCCGAGAGCAAGGAGTTTTTCGTCCGGACACATGAACATCGAATCCCTGGCAGCGCTTCTCTCATCTAAGCCAGTGACGTTGGGCTTGAAAAGGGTTGCCAGCGGTGCAAAGCACAGGAGGCGCGATGCAGTTAGGGTTGATTGGTCTGGGCAGGATGGGCGGCAATATGGCTGAACGCCTGAGGCTTGCTGGTCACCAGGTAGTGGGTTTCGACTTCAACGCCAATGCAGTGTCGCGGCTGACGGCTTCAGGCAATTTGGGTGCTTCTACCCTTGAGGAGTTGGTCCGGAACTTGAAAGGCCGCCGGGCGATCTGGATCATGGTGCCACAAGGCGCAGCGGTGGACCAGACAATTGCCAGGCTGGAGCCGCTGTTGAATCCTGGCGATATTCTGATCGACGGCGGTAACTCGAACTATAAAGATACAATGCGACATTACAGGGAAGTTACAGCCAAGGGCTTCCAGTTCGTAGACGTGGGCACTTCGGGAGGCGTGTGGGGATTGAAGGAGGGTTACAGCATGATGATCGGCGGCGACAAAGAGCCGTTCGAGTATTTGCGGCCCATCTTTGAGACGCTGGCTCCAGCGGCCGACAAGGGCTGGGGGCATGTTGGCCCGGCGGGCGCGGGGCATTTTGTCAAGATGATCCATAATGGGATCGAATATGGGATGATGCAGGCCTATGCCGAGGGTTTTACGATTTTGGAGAAGAAGGAAGAGATGAACTTGAATCTGCCGCAGATCGCACAGATATGGCGCTACGGCAGTGTAGTGCGCAGTTGGCTGCTCGATCTGACGGCCGATGCGCTGAGCAAGAATCCCACGCTGGAAGGGCTCGAGGCTTTCGTCGAGGACTCCGGCGAGGGCCGCTGGACGGTCTTCGAAGCGATCGAATTGAATGTCTCCGCGCCGGTGATTACTGAGTCGCTAATGCGGCGCATTCGCTCACGGGAAGAGAATAACTTCACCGACCGGATGCTGGCGATCATGCGCAATGAGTTTGGCGGACACGCGGTGAAGAAAGACTAGAGAATAGGGAATAAAAAACAGATAGCCAGGGAGGTTCAACAGTTATGGCGACTATTGAGATGAGCGTGCGGCCGGAGGATCTTTCGCAGGTCCCTCATGGCAATGAGAGGATTCCCGAGCCCGGGATCCTGGTAATTTTTGGGGCATCCGGCGACCTGACCAAGCGCAAGCTGCTTCCAGCACTCTTTCACCTGGAGCAGGCAGGACTGCTTCCCGAGAAATTTGAGATTGTGGGCGTGGCCCGGCGGCAGCTGGGCGATGAATTTGCGGCCGACATGCGCGAAGGAGTTATTGAGTTTGGCGGAGCGGCAGCGGATGAGGGTAAGTTGGATAACTTCGTCAAGAAAATTAGTTATGTGCCCTTGCGATTTGATCAGCCCAGTGACTATGTCGGTCTAAAGGCTGAGTTAAAGCGCATGGCGAAAGAGAAGGGCATTGGCGGAGTCAGGCTCTTCTATCTGGCTACTGCGCCGGAGTTTTTTGCCGACATTATCGAGAATCTTGGCGCCCAGGGCATGGCGCATCCGGAGCAAGGCAAGGCGGCGATTGTCATCGAGAAGCCCTTTGGCCACGATCTGGATTCGGCACGCGAGCTCAATCGTCAGGTCAATGCCGTCTTCGACGAGAGCCAGGTCTTCCGCATCGATCACTATCTCGGTAAAGAGACAGTGCAGAATATTCTGGTCTTTCGCTTTGCCAACGGAATCTTTGAGCCGATCTGGAACCGGAATTACATCGATCATGTGCAAATTACGGTGGCCGAAACCTTGGGCGTTGAAGGGCGCGGACCGTTCTATGAGAAAGCCGGAGCATTGCGCGATGTGGTGCAGAATCACGTGATGGAGTTACTAAGCCTTGTAGCTCTGGAGCCGCCGTCGAGCTTTGAGGCGGATAGCGTGCGGCGCGAGAAACTGAAGGTGTGGCGTGCGATTCCTTCGATTCCGATTCTCGACGCGGTGCGCGGCCAATATGGGCCGGGAACGATCGACGGCAGGCAGGTTGTCGGTTATCGCCAAGAGGATCGAGTCAGTCCCGAGTCAGGCACCGAGACTTATGCCTCGGTGAAACTGGAGGTGGAAAACTGGCGCTGGGCTGGGGTCCCTTTCTATCTGCGCGCGGGCAAGCGGATGAAGAAACATGCCACGGAGATCAGTATTCAGTTCAAACAGCCGCCGCTTTTGATCTTCGACAGGATCGCGCACACGGCGGCCTGTCAGGTGATTCAGCCGAACTTGCTGACGATTCGCATCCAGCCCGACGAGGGAATCGCGCTGCGCTTTGGCGCCAAGGTTCCGACAACGCCGGAGATGGCCGTCTGCCCGGTGAATATGGACTTTGACTACGCGGCAGCCTTTGGGAAATCGAGTGCCAACGGCTACGAACGGCTGCTGCTCGACGCGATGTTGGGCGACCAGACGCTGTTTTCGCATCGCGATGGCGTGGAGACGACCTGGGGACTTTACACGCCGATTCTGGAGGCCTGGGCGGCGAAGAATCCTGAAAAGTTTCCTAACTACGAGGCCGGTAGCTGGGGCCCTGAGTGCGCGGATCATTTGATCGCTGGCGGGGGACATGCCTGGCGGAATGATTTGGGACGAAAGGGATGAGAGCAAAGAACAGGGAACTGGGAATGGGGAACGGGGAAGAGCCGGTTGATGGCAGGTTCATGGTTTCCCAGGTCCCCAAATGCGAGGGACCTGGGCCACCCGGCCGTCCGGGAGTTCGCCTTCCAATGGGCGAACTACGTCTTTCTACCCATGCCTTTGTCCATGGCTTCGTTGGCTAGTTTGTCGGCGTGCTTGTTGCCGCCGCGCAGGGTGTGGCGCATCTCGAATTCCGCGATGCGGCGGGAGAGCTTGCGGGCCTCCTCAAAGAGCGGGCGGAGGATGGGGCTCTTGACCGCATACTTGCCTTGCATCTGCTTGACCATCAGTTCGGAGTCGGAGATGACGCTCAGGCGGCGGACGCCGTGTTCGACAGACCACTTCAGGACGCCGAGCAGACCGGAGTACTCGGCGTAGTTGTTGGTCTGGATGCCTAGGTACTGGCTAAGTTCGGCGACGACGCTGCCTTGCGCGTCTTCGATCACTGCGCCGTAGCCGGCGGGGCCGGGGTTGCCGCGGGAGCCTCCGTCGCAGTGGGCGGTAAAGTGTTCGGCGGGGGCTTCGGGGGGGGGGTCGGGAAAGAGATTTCCGGTCATTGTTTTTCCAGTTTACCGGGTGGGGGGTGAACCGTGGGTTTGTGGCTTCCCAGGTCCCCAAGTGCGAGGGACCTGGGGCATCCAGGGTTCGTGGTTTCCCACCCATTGGCCCCAAATCAAGGTGAATGGATGGGGCTCGGGGCCTTTGGATGAGAGCCAAGCAAAAAGCAGAAGCAGGTCCTTCGACTCCGCTCGCCACCCCAGAGACGAAGACCTGTCGCTGGGGACCCCGACGCGCTCCACTCAGGATGACAAACAAATGACAAAGTACCCAGCGATCTGCGGCGGGGTTAACTGGGGTGAATTAACCCTCACAGGGCTGTGCTCACTTTTGCTTTAGAGCCGCGTCTATCGTGGTGCGGACAGAGTTAACTCCCCGGAGCGGATTCCATGGCAGCGGATGAGGCCATCTACCCCATTTCCCCCGGTCGTTTACGGGACGGAATGGCTTGGGCACCAGCCAGGAGGATACAATCCTCCCCAGGCATGGCTGCGACCAGAGCGATGAACGGACAGAAGAGCGCTGAGGAGCGAGCGCAGGCTCGCGCGCCGGAGATGGAGTTGATCCGCGAGGCGCAGGCGGGGTCGCGTGCAGCCTTTGACGCGCTGGTGCGGCAGTATGAGCAGCAGGTTCTCAGGCTGGCATTGCACTTGACCGGGAGTGAGCACGACGCTGAGGACATCTACCAGGAGGCCTTCCTGAAGGCCTACCGGTACATCGGGAATTTTCGCTTCGAGTGCTCGTTTTATACCTGGATCTACCGGATTGTGACCAACCTCTGCCTGGACCAGTTGCGGCGGCGGAAGACGCGGCGCGAAGACCACGCGGTGGTGGTGAACCATTCCGGTGACGAGATCGACATGCTGGCCTCGGTCTCCGACGACCGGTCCTTTTCAAACCCGGCCAAGGAACTGGATCGCAAGGTTCTGGGAGAGCGGATTCAAACGGCTCTCGAAAAACTGACGCCGCGGGAGCGGATGGTTTTTGAACTGAAGCACTACCAGGGGCTCCGCCTGCGCACGATCGGAGAGATGTTGAGCACGACGGAAGAGACCGCCAAGAACACGCTCTTCAGGGCGACGAAGAAGCTGAGAACTCAGTTGGCGGGGTTGCGGTAAGGTGGTCGGCGGCAATCCTCCTAGTCTTGAGGGGATGCGGATTTCGCCGGGCGCTGAATACAGGTTTCGAGGCTGGAAGGACGTAAAGACATGAATTGCGAAGTTGCACATGAGCGAATAGTTTCGGCGGTCTACGGGGAGTTGGCTGACGAACAGACGCACGAACTGGAACGGCACATCGACGGTTGCCTGGAGTGCCGCGAGGAGCGGGAGCAGACGCTGGCGCTGAAGGTGCTGATGGCGGCTCATCCCGTGGCCGAGCCGGACGCCAACCTGATTGCGCGTTCTCGGCTGCGGCTGGCGGAGGCGCTCGATGCTCTACCCCCAATGCGCTGGTTTGAACGCCTGGGCCAGCGAGTCATCAACAGTTTTGCCAGCTTACAGGCCGCGCCGGTAGCGGCATGCCTGCTGTTGCTGTTGGGAGCCGGAGCGGGTTCGCTGGGCGGCTATCGGGTCGCCGAGAATCGCGCGGCTCATGCCCTGGCGGCACAAGCGGCTCAGACGACGGTCCAGCCGGCCTCGTTTTCGACGGTGGGATCTGCTGCCCCAGCCGAGATTGCCAATATCTCAAGCATCGTGCAACAGCCGAACAGCCATATGGTAGAGGTGCGCTACAACCAAGTGGTGCCGCAGCGGATCGAGGGCTCGCTGGACGATCCGGCAATCCGGCAGTTGCTGATGCTGGCCAGCCAGAACTCGGCTTCGGCGGGGGTACGCGATGATTCGGTGGGACTGCTGGCGGCCGAGTGCCGCGCAGGACATGGCTGCCAGGCTGAGGGCATCCGCGATGCGCTGATGGTTGCGCTGCGCTATGACAGGAACGCCGGCGTGCGCGAGAAGGCGATGAAGGGGCTGGAGCCTTATGTGGTCCAGGATCAGCGGGTGCGGGATGCGGTGCTGGAGGCGCTGTTGTACGACAGCGACCCGAAGATTCGCACCGCGGCGATCAACATTCTGGAGCCGGTGGAGGGCGATACGAGCGTGCGGCAAGTGCTGAACTCGGTTGCCAACTCGGACCGGAGTCCTTATATCCGGACTGTTTCGAGACAGGTTTTAGACCGGGTTCCGGAGATTCAGTAAGTTGGTATTACGTTCCGGGAACCGCATCGTCTGACGAGAATGCGGGCCGGAAGAAAGATGTCGCGGGAGATGAGGCAATGAAGGACATTTTGAGGCCGTATCGGGGATTATGGGCAGTTACATTAATGTGCGCGGGCGCGTACTTGGTGATCGCGCCGCAAGCGGCTCCGGCGCAGGCGCTTAGAGTCGTCCAGTGGGGCGGCGAGGAAGCGAGTCCGCAACTGCTACATTCGAGTTCACAAGGCTACCTGGGGGTAGACCTGACGGACGTGGACCAGGAGAAAGCGCAGTCGCTGAAGCTCAAAGAGGTTCGCGGGGCGGTCATCACGCTGATTGATCACGATGCTCCAGCCGGACAGATTGGGCTCAAGGTCAACGACGTTGTCGTCAAGCTCAACGGACAGCCGGTCGAGGGCGCCGAACAGTTGCGGCGGATGCTGCGGGAGATTCCGGCGGGCCGCAATGTCAGCATCGAGATCAGCAGGGACGGCAACCTTCAGACGCTTGCCGTCCAACTTGCCGACCGGCGGGTAATGGAGCACGACGTCTGGGCGAAGATCGGCACGGGGCCCGATGTCTTCTCGCAGGCTCCAGGGATGGGCATCCTGGCTGGCGGTGGCGATGCGCCGCTTCCCGGCGGCTTCCACATGCCGTTCTTCGGCAGCAGCTTGAAGGTGGGCGCGTTGGTTGAGCCGCTAACCTCGCAGATGGCCGATTACCTGGGCGTGCCGAGCGGACTGATGGTCAAGCAGGTGGCTCGCAAGAGCGAGGCCGAGGCGTCAGGACTCAAGGCCTTCGACGTGATTCTCAAGGTTGGCTCCGACGTTATCGCAACCGTGGCGGACTGGGACCGTTCGCTGCGCGCCAACCAGGGCAAGCCGGTGCAGGTAACCGTGTTGCGCGACAGGAAGCAGCAGACGCTGACCTTGCAGGTGGATTCGAAGCGCCATAGCCTGATCGAGTTCGATGGGATCTTCCCCGGCGATGATTGCCCGCTGCTGGTGGCCGGACTCGATGAAGATCTCGCGCAAAGTGCAGCCGCGGAGGCTCTGCGCGCACAGGCCGATAAGCTGCGTGACAGCCTGAAGAATGAGGACTTCAGGCTAAATCATAAGCAGATGGACGAGTTGAAGCAGCAGATGGAGGAGTTCCGCAAGAACTTCAAGGCTGAGGACTTCAAGCTTGACCAGAAACAGATGGACGCGTTGAAGCTGCAGATGGAGCAGTTCCGCCTGAACTTCAAGATGGAGGACTTCAAGCTGGACCAGAAGCAGATGGATGAGCTGAAGCAGAAGATGGAGGAGTTACAGAAGTCTCTACCCGATAAGCTGAAACAGGAGCTGGACCAGTTGAACAAGATAGATGTGCAGAGTGTTCCGGGCCGCGCCTGAAACGCTTGCTCTTGAAAACAAGATTTTCCTGAACCCCGGCTGACTCAGTCGGGGTTTTTCAGCAGCCAGTAATGGAAACCATCGACGATGGCCATCAATGCGGCCTGATTCAGGTCGCCGCTGACTCCGGCTGTGGTCCAGGGATCGTGGCCGTCGGCGTTGAAGCTGACCGTAACGCGGACGTGGGCCGCAGTGTCGTGGGCCGTGACGTCGAGGGCCGTGACACTGAAGGTTCCAAGCCGCATCTGCGCGATCGCCGGGTGCCACCTCTCTAATTCGCGGCGCATCGCTTTGGTCAGCGCGTCGACGGGCCCAGCCCCCTCGGCTCGCGTTGTTGTCACCGTCGAGTCTCCGACTGACAATAACATCGACGCTTGAACGTAGCGGTTCCCCGTCTCGTCGGATTCATCCAGCACCCGCCAACTTTTGACGCTGAATCGGTCCTGCAACGTGCCAAGCACTTTCATGCAGGCCAGCTTGAAGGAGACCTCGCTGACCGTGAAGCCGCCGCCTTCGATCATCGCCTGATTCGTGTCCATCAGCGCCTGCGCCTGCTCGGAATCAACAGGAACGCCGAGTGTTTGTGAGAGCATCACAATGTTGGCTCTGCCCGATTGGCCATTGACGCCGATCACGGGGCTTGCGCCGACGCGGGCGGGATCGCACCAGAGATAGGCGCCGGGATTCTTCTTTTCGCTGCTGCCGTGCATGCCTGCCCAGGTGCCGAAGGCTCCGGGACCTACGATCGGAGTACCGTGCGGCGGTTCAAGCCCGAAGGCCGCGTAAGTCGAGTTAGCCAGGCTGGTAAGTCCGGCGAGTGACTCTGGAGTCACAAACTCCGCTTCACCTCTAAGTTGCATGCTGCCGATGACGGTAGTGAGGTTTACATTACCGCAGCGTTCGCCGGTGCCGAGTATCGTGCCTTGAACCTGAGTAGCTCCCGCGAGAATCGCCGCGCGGGCATTGGCGACTCCGAGGCCGCGATCGGTGTGTCCGTGGAATCCGAAGCGAGCTCCTGGATAACTCTCGACCAGCCCGCCGATCGACTGAGTTATCTCTTCCGGGTTGGCTCCGCCGGTAGTGTCACAAACAATAATCCTGCTGACTTTTTGGTGGGCGCATTGCGCAACCATCTGGTGGAAATACTCCAGGGTCTGCTGCTTGAGATGCGGGTCGCAGTCGGCGCCGTTTTCGCGCCGGCCGCAGATTGCGTCCATGGCGTGCTCAAGATCCACAATCACTTCGAGGCCATTGTCTTGCAGGCATTCGATCGTCTCATAGGCCATCAGCAGGTTCTCTTCCGGCGTCGTTTCCAGGGACTTGATGACATCGAGCAGCCTGGATTTCACGACGATCACCGCGACGGGCACTCGCTTTTTGCGCGCGACGATGAATTGCACGTCTGACCATTGCTGGACCTTGGTGCCGCGGCCGCGCGTCCGGCCAAACAAGGCCAATTTCATGGCGCCCGTGTCGACAGTTTCGAGAGAGGCGGTCAGATCGGAGACAAATTGGTTGGCGCCGGCAAAGCCGATCTCCGCATAGTGAACGCCAAAGCCGGCCATGTGCTCGAGAAGGCCGACTGCATTGGGCACGGAGATGTCGATATTCGGCTGCTGCATCCCGTCGCGCAGGCTTGTGTCGAAGATCTCAACCTTCGCGGTTTCAGCTTTCTTCATTTCTTCCTGCATTCAGTGGCGAGAATATCCCCTGCTAGCGATCGATTAACAGATGGTCGACTTCCATCATACCGCTTTCGATGGGCAGTTATTGGCGTGGTTTTTGGCAATGGCTGGATGCGGATTCGATGCGATAGATCGAGTTTTCCCCGAGCAGACAGTTGGCAGAACGGCCTCAGCGTTAGAGAGCGCCGCTAACTAGTCAGGTTATAGACCAGGCCAAAGGGATCTTTGACATAGCATCGAGGGAAGTCCGGTTCATCCTTGACGACTTCGCAGCCCAGCTTGGTGAGCCGGAGCCGGGCGGCCTCCACGCTATCCACAGTGACTTCCAGCACCGGCCCCAGAGCCGGGCCTCGCTCGATGAAAAGGTTGATGTTGCGGCCATGAAGGCTGATCATCTCAGGCTCTTCGCCGGTGACCTCGAAGCCAAGATGATCGACGTAGAATGCAGCCGCCTTCTTCGGATCGGGCGCATGAATAAGAATGTCTTTGCCAAAGCTGTTTGCCATGTGGGCTTCCCCGCGTCGTTGAGTCTCTGCCGTCCATGGTCCATGGACGGGCCAAGTTTAGCACTCGTCTCGGAAGCGGTACATTGAATCTGCACAACTTCGCCGTAACTTGAAGCAGAGAACTAGCCGCGCTTCTTTCCTCCGGGCTTGCCGGTGGGGCGCGAGCCAGGGCGCTTGAGGCCTGCCGGTTTGTCCTTGTAGCCGGATTTGGAGAAGCCGCCTGGCTTGGACTTTGTCCGCGATCCGGGGGTGGGTTTGCCTGAGCCGCCAAAGGCCGGTTTCGGCTTCCAGCCGGGGCCGGAGTTTCTCTCCGGGCGGGGAGTGAAGGGACGAGTAGAGCCTGACGGGCGCGAAGCTGAGTCTGCCGTTGGCCGGGGAGTGAAAGAGCCTTCGCCTTCATTACGCCTAAAGGGGCGTTTGGCTGGTCCAGCCGAGGAACGGCCGGCGGGCTTGTCTCCATACGACTTAAAGGGGCCTGGCTTTGAGAACCTGTTGGGCTTGCTGCTCGGGCGTGCGCCACCTGCGCGCGGTTTTCCGCTGCTGGTGGTGAAGGGGCGCGCAAGGCCGCCTTCGCCACGGAAGGGCTTTGCTGGGCCCGGCCGGGCTGAAGATGCCGGCCTCTCGAAATTGGAACGGCTCGGTGCACTGGGACGGCTGGGTTTGGAACGGTCCGAGTAAGGGCGAGGCTCGCTGGGTCGGCTCGAAGTGGGGCGTGGAGCGCTCGAACCTGTCTTGAAGGGCCTTGGTTCGAAAGGACGTGCCGAGCTCGGTTGGCCAGGCTTGATCTCTTCAATGTGAAGGTTGGGTGGTCTTACCGGTCCGAGGTCCCCATCGAAGTCTCGTGCTGCGCGGACTGGAGGTTCGCGGCGAGGAGGAGCGGGGCGTTCGAAAGCCGGTCGGCCGCTTCGCGCGGTTTGTTGTGGGCGCTCCGGCTTCTCCCATGTGGGCTTATCGAATCTGGGTTTGGAGGTGAAGGGGCGGCCGGCGCCCGGTCTGCCGGTTCCCGCGGAAGCTGGCCTTGCAGGCCCAGAGCTGGGACGCTCATAGGCTGGCCGGTCAAAGCTGCGTCCCGCGGGCCGCGCGGAGCCGAAGCTGGCTTGCCCGCCAATGCCTGTTCGCCGAGGGCGCTCGTCTTCACTGTGGGAGAAGCTGCGAACGGGATTGGGAGCCGAGGTGCGGCCGGCGGCGGGACGGAATCCCTCGGCTCCGCCGCGATCTGAACGGAAGGGCTTGTCGGACTGGAAGGGCTTGCCTGGGCGGAGTGGCTTGGCGGGGCCTCTCTTGTCATAGGGGCGTGCGGGGCGGCTGATGCGGTCTGAACCGAAGTTTTTGGCAGGATAGATGGCCGGCCTGTCTGTCGCGGCGGGCGGCGTAGCGACTGGTCGAACTGGCGGGCGCGGATGGCTGGTTGGCTTGGGCCGGACGGTCGGTAGAATGCCGGCATCGGCGGCGTTACGGCGGCGGAGATCCTTGGATTTGGGCGTGCGCAGCTTGCCATCGGCGGCGAGACGCAGCAGTTCCAACTCGCGCGGCTCGAGTTCGCGCAGCTTGCCGGGCTCCTGGTCGAGGACCAGCGGGCCGTAACCGGTGCGACGGATCTTCTCGACGAAGTGGCCGATCTCCTCGAACATCTTGCGCAGTTCGCGGTTGCGGCCCTCGATGAGGACGACCTCATACCAGGGGTTGTCGCCCTGGCGAACCTGGCGGATGCGGGCCGGGGAAGTGTGAATCTTGGCCGAGCCGGGCGCGCCACGGTCAATCGCCACGCCACCACGAAGAATGTTGAGCTCAGCTTCGGTGGGCTGGCCGGCGACCTTCACCAAGTAGGTCTTCTCAACGCCCGAGGAGGCCTTGGTCAGCCGGTTGGCCAACTCGCCGTCGTTGGTCACCACGAGAAGCCCTTCGCTCATGTAGTCGAGGCGGCCGACGGGGTAGAGCCGCTCCTTCATCTTCTCGAAGAACTGCATCACGGTGGGCCGGTGCTCGGGATCCTTGACCGTCGTGACGAAGCCCCTGGGCTTGTTGAGGACAAAGTAGCGCAGTCGTTCGGGGCCTTGGAGCAGTTTTCCGTCGACGCGGATGTGATCGCGACCGGCATCGGCCTTGGTGCCCAGCACCGTGACCACTTTGCCGTTGACCTGCACGCGGCCCTGCTCGATCAGCGCCTCGGCGCTGCGGCGGCTGGCAATGCCGGCCGCTGCGAGGATCTTTTGCAAGCGCTCGAGCTTGGCAGGCGGACGTGGCTTGGAATCGACTTCGGGTTCCGAGTCGTCTTCGGACTCAGGGCGGTCATCTGACTCCGGCTCGGGGCCGTCTTCGGCTTCGATTTCAGTCTCCGACTTCGCTTCTGGTTCTGCTTCGAGCGCAGCCGCAGCCTCGCCGTCGGTGGTGTCACCGATTGGGTCTTCATTCTTCGGAATCTCAGATTCGAACGCGGATTCCAGCTTTGTCTCTGTCGGTTTAGATTCGGTTGATTCGGGCTGGAGCTTAGTTTTCTTCTTCGCCATGGGAAACTGTCTCTGTTTCTGCCTGCTCGGTGGCGGGAGGCGCAGCAGGAGCGGCCTCTTCGGGGGGTGTAGGTTCAATGCTGACCGCCGTCTCGGCGGTCCCAGTGGATGCGAGCTGATCTTGCTGCTCTTCGGCGGGCGTGTCTTCCAGTTCCTCGCTGGCGGCCTCGTCGAACTCCGGTCCTTCTGGAGCCAGGGCAGGGTTCGGCTTCTGCTCGAAGTCTTCACCCGCTACAGGCTCAGGCTCATCGAGCTCGATTGCTGCCATCTTTTCGAACTCCTCCATCGAGGGCAGTTCGGTTACATCCTTGAGGCCGAAGCGGAGGAGGAACTCGCGGGTGGTCTTGTAGAGGATGGGCCGGCCGATCACCTGCTTGCGGCCAGCTGTGGCGATCAGCTTGCGGGCCAGCAGCGAGCCGAAGACACCGGAAGAGTCTACGCCGCGAATCTCGTTGACCTCGGGCGCGGTGACCGGTTGCTTATAGGCGATCACGGCCAGAGTTTCCAGGGCCGGCAGCGAGAGCCTGAGTGGAACTTTGAGGCTGCGGACGAAGAGCCGCACGGCGTCGTGGCACTCGGGCTTGGTGGCCACACGATAGCCGCCCGCAATCTCGCGAATCTCGACGCCCCGGCCGTCTGCGGCGCAGGAGGCGATGAGTTCGTCGAGGAGCTGGCGGATCACGGCGCGGGCCTCGCGCTCGCGCTGGCGTGCCTGGCGGCGAGCGTCGGCTTCAACGGCGTCTGCTGAGGGCACAGATTCGTCGGCTGGTAGTGTGGCTTCCGCATCTGCCGGGGCCGTTTCAGTGGCGTCTCCGGCGGGGCCAGACTCCGGGGCTGCCCTTGCGGCGGCATCTTCGGTGGGCTCGGTCGTGGCTTCCACGGCAGTTTCCGGGCTTGTCCCGGGCTGCTCCTCGACGGCCTGTTCGACGAACTCGCTGAGAGTTCCAGACAGAATAGGCTCTGACTGGGCGAGCTCAGCCGTGACTGGTTCCAGCTCCGGGTCGGCGAACTCCTCGGGCAGGATGAGGGGCAGAGGTTGGGCGACTTCGGCGGCCTGCGCGGCAGACACAGCCTCTTGCTCCGCCTTCCATTCAAGGGCTTCGGCGGTAAAAAGGGCGGTGAGCTGGGCCAGGGTGACCGGCTCCTCCGCGGCATAGATGACGGCTTCCAGCTTGGCTTTAAGGCTCATTCTGCAATAGGTACCTCAAGTATGGTACCGGATGTGGCGGGGCGTTGCCTGTTGATTGCGCGCCAAAAGGGTGAACGAAGCGGCATTTTTTGGGAAAGAACGGCCAATGGGCAGGGTGGCGACTCGCAAGAATCGAGCTTTGGTGTAGTTTCCAAATTGCCGGTGAGAACGAAACCGCAGGCGTGTCGTCCAGCGCTTCACCGCTGCACAACTCTACTTTGCAGGCTTCGATTCCTCATGACCGCCTCCGCCAATTCGCGCTAACGGCTCGTCCCACGCACGTCTTCGCTGGAGTATGTGCCCAGCATGCACAACAGCTTCATCCCCTGCTTCAACGGCATCCCCGAACGATTCGATTGCAGACGGCTCATGCAATTGCTGATCTACAACTACTCAAATCGCGGCAATCAGGAGCTTACCATCTTGAGAGTCTTGATATTTAAAATGAAAACGCTTCAGATTTCATCATGAGAATCCTGGTTTTGTTGGGAGGTCCAGTCATGAGATTTGTCTTTTCTCTTCTGTTCGCGTTTTGCACGGTATCCCTGGTTTCAGCCCAACTCGCAGAATCCATCCATTCAAATCCTAAGACTCCCGCATTCGATCCGCGTGAGTGGAAGGGCCAGCAGACTGGTCCAGCCACCCAGATCCTCACCCTGGGCAGCGTTCATCTCTCCCAGTTGCCGATTCGCGTGGATGAGGCCATGCTCTCTGCTCTTCTCGACAAACTCGCCGCTTTTCATCCCGATGTGATTACCGCGGAGAATCTCTCCGGCGAGCAGTGCGAGCACTTGAAGCGCTACGAGGGCATTTACCCAGACTCTTTCAGTACTTATTGCTCCTCGCCTGAGGTCGCGCAGAAGGCTGTTGGTTTGGACCTTCCCGGAGCTTTATCCGCGATCCATAAAACCTTTGCCGCGTGGCCGGTTCAACCTTCTCCGTCCGATCGCCGCCATCTCGCCGCACTCTTCCTTGCCGCCGGGGAGGTCCCTTCCGCTGTCGTGCAGTGGTGTCGTCTGCCTGTCGATGAGCGCCGCGCTGCTGACGGCCTCACCGCAGAAACACTCAAGCTCCTCGAACGAACGGAAGCAAAGCCGAACGAGACTTTTGATATCGGAGTTGCGCTTGCCGTCCGCCTCGGCCTGGAACGCGTCTATCTGGTGGACGATCACACCGCAGATGGAGCAATTCCTGACGAGACGCAGGCATTTGACGATGCCATACAGGTGGCGTGGGGGCAGGGCGCCAATGCATTTCCAACTGACAAGCGTGCTGCTGAACTTCAGAAGTCATTGAAAAGTCCATCCGACTTGCTGGAACTCTACCGGCTGGCCAACCAGCCGGAATCTCAGAGACAGGCGATTATGGCCGACTTCCATGCCAACCTGATTCAGCCCTCCGCGGGACTCTTTGGCCGGCAGTATGTGGCAGGATGGGAGGTCCGCAACCTTCGCATGGTTTCAAACCTACTCGCTGCCATTGCTGCACATCCCGGTTGCCTGGTTCTCAATATCGTCGGCGCAAGCCATAAGCCCTATTACGATGCCTACCTCAACCTGATTCACGATGCAATGCTCGTCGACACCGAAAGCGTGCTGAAATAGAAACTCTCGATGAAATCGCGGCCGACTATCGGTGTGCTCTCGGGAGAAGTGCGCGATGCCCATGCGGCCCGGTTTCAATCGGCAAGTTCTGTCATGTGATATTGATCGGCCAGCCGGAGATCTCTGATTTGGGTCGTATCGTCGATCTTCAGCTGCCGAGAGAGCCTACTCGGAAACTGCACCACCGCACGAGTCGCCAGTCGTTATGGATTTGCCTCCAGCGCCTCACCCGCGATCAGTTTGAGAGTGATCTGCTTTTTGCCGCGATAGAAGGTCACGGTGACGGTATCGCCGGGCTGGTGCTTTTCCATCAGAGCGGTGATCTCCTGGGGATCGGTGACTTCCTTGCCGTCGATGGCCACGATAAAGTCGCCGCCGAGCATGATGGGAGTGTTGCCCACGTAGGCCTGTTGGTTGCCGCCGCGCATTCCGGCCCGTTCGGCGGCGCCGCCGGGGATGACCCTTTGCACCAGCACGCCGGAGTCGACCGCCAGTCCAATCTGCGAGGCCAGATCGGGACCAATTGGATAGGACTCGATTCCTAGAGAAGGCCGCTTCACGCGCCCGTAGCGGGTCAGGTCGCTCAACACCGCTTTGGCCGTATTGATCGGAATGGCAAAGCCGATGCCCGAACTCTGGTTAGCCCCGTTGGAGGCGATCATGGTGTTGATCCCGATCACCTCGCCGCGCGAATTCAGCAGCGGGCCGCCAGAGTTGCCGGGATTGATGGCCGCATCGGTCTGGATGGCGTCCTCGATCGGCGCGCCTTCAGAGCCGCCAATCGTACGAATGGAGCTGATGATGCCGCGCGTCATCGTTCCGTTGAAGCCGAAGGGATTGCCGATCGCATAAACCTTCTGGCCTACGGCCAGGTCGCGCGAGTCGGCCAGCGTGACCGGCTCCAGGTTGGGCGCGTTGATCTGCAACAGCGCCAGGTCATGCGTCTTGTCTGTGCCCACTACCTTGGCGTCGTAGCTACGCTTGTTGCTCAACTGCACCTTGACGCCGCGGTTGGCGCCCTGGACCACGTGGAAGTTGGTCAGTACATGGCCGGCCCTGTCGAGAATGAATCCCGAGCCCTGCCCCTGTTGCGGCACCGGCTCAAAGAAGAAGTTGTAAACCAACGATTTCGAGGTGATATTCACCACCGAAGGCAACACTCGCCTGTAGACGGCAATGTTGTTCTGCTCTTCGGCGTCGTATGCGGGCGCGGCCTGCGCCTCGGTGAGCTGCAGCCCGGAGCCGGAGCTGGAAACGCTGGTGGCGTCGAATTGATGCAACACCGGCAGATGGCCCAAACCGCTAGGGAGATGCGCGGTGATGTACCAGAACCCGCCCACGATCAGAACAACCAAAAGCAACTGGCGCAATTTCATCGCTTTTCAACCTCTAAAGTAGTCATTCACTCGAAGCCAATGAACAGTGAATAAAGCGCGTTTCACCAACCCGCTTTGCATCAGCCGTCCACAGGCTTCGCCGACCCACGGGAAGATTAAACCGCTCACGTTCTTCTCCCGGAGGGAGAGTCGATAATAGCCCAGCACAAGCGCAGCGCAGTCCTGGGTTAGAGATCAACAAAAGTCCCCGTCCTGTAGGGACGGTGCGAAATCACTACACGGAACACGTTTCAACACAATTGACAACTCGCAACCCGCGCGGAAGGCGCTTTCTTTTTCGGGACGCCTTTAGCCGCGCCGTTGCGAACCCGGCAAAACTTCACTGTCCCTCGACTACTATTCTAAGGACTCATCTTGCAGAGATTTGTTGCTTTCCTCGCGGAGACGCTGCCACAGCCTCTCCACCTGGCTGCGAAGATACGAAACATCTCCAGCATTATCAATCACATAGTCGGATCGAGCGGCCTTTACCGAGTCGGAAATCTGGTACTCTAACCGGCGGCGCGCATCGGCCTCGGCAGCATTGCGGCCCACGCCAACCGGGCTTACGCGGGCTGCATAGCGGGCGATCTTCAGTTCATCGGGAGCTATGACCACAACGATACGGTCAATGCGTCGCCGCCAGTCGGCCAGTATGCTCTCCAACTCGCCGCGGGCGCGGGCGTCGCGTTCCACTTCAAAGATTAGAGCCGATTCGAGAATAGCCACCGCCGCAGGATTGCGAACAAAGACCTGGTCCATCCAACGCCGCTGCTCGGCAATCACCGCGGGATGCACGATCGCGTTCAACTCATTGATCCGCCCGCCCTGAAAGGCCAGCTCGGCCAGCCGCGCACGATTCAGGCGGCCATCGGAGCCGACCACCTCCAGCCCAAAGACGCGGACAATTTGAGCGAAGACCGCCTGCCCCGGCTCCATCAGCGCACGGCCCAGCTCGTCGGCCTCGATCACCTCTGCGCCAAGCTCGCGCAGCATCGCCGCCACGGTGCTCTTGCCGCTGCCCAGCCCGCCAGTGAGACCAACTCTCAGCACAAAATCCTCCACGCTATCAGGTGATTTGAAAGAAAATGACTAACGTCGCGATTCGAGTTGCTGGATCTTCTGCTGCGCTAGCCGGCGATATTTGCCTCTATGGTCTGTGTCGCGTGTAATGCGAAAATGCTCGATAGCCTTGGTTGAATCATCTGTCGCGAGGAATGCCAGCCCAAGCTGCCAGTGGACTACGGCCAATGCCAATTCTCGGTGG